>Ga0160423_10000592_pt1 | contig 29900 bp, 27 predicted proteins | sample CRUFie14St8metaG_FD_108191 | JGI IMG/M metagenome (GOLD analysis project Ga0160423, IMG submission 108191) | Marine microbial communities from the Costa Rica Dome - CRUD Field 142mm St8 metaG | ecosystem: Environmental > Aquatic > Marine > Oceanic > Photic zone | place: Costa Rica: the Eastern...
GTCGAGTCACAGATTGCTTCATTTCCACCACTTGTTTTTGTAGGCGAAGCACAGAAGCTTAAATCCGAACTAGCACGGGTAGCATCTGGCCAAGCATTTCTATTGCAAGGCGGGGATTGCGCGGAAAGCTTTGCGGAATTCTCAGCCGATAATATTAGGGATACGTTTCGTGTTCTCTTGCAAATGGCACTTGTCCTTACTTTTGGCGGTGGTCTTCCAGTTGTAAAGGTTGGCCGATTGGCGGGTCAGTTTGCAAAACCTAGATCTAGTTCTGTGGAGAAACAGGGTGATCAGGAGTTACCGAGCTATAGAGGTGACATTGTAAATTCTATCGAATTTGAGCCCGAAAAAAGAAAGCCGGATCCGGGTCGCCTCTTGAAGGCATATAATCAGTCGGCGTCGACGCTGAATTTATTAAGAGCTTTCGCTCAAGGTGGATTTGCGAATCTAGAAGAAATCCACCGATGGACACTAGGTTTTGTGTCTAACTCTCCTCAAGGTGAGCGCTATGAAAAACTGTCACATAGATTGGATGAGACCCTCAGGTTTATGCAAGCATGCGGGCTGACTTCCGACTCAATTAGACAGCTTCGGGAAACAGATTTTTACACTTCCCATGAGGCTCTCTTGCTTGGCTATGAGCAGTCTATGACCCGACAAGATACCATAACAGATGACAAAGGTTGGTATAGTACTTCGGCCCATATGATTTGGATTGGTGATCGTACGCGGCAGGTGGACGGAGCGCATGTTGAATATATGCGCGGAATAAAAAACCCGATAGGCCTCAAATGTGGACCTAGTTTGGCGGCTGAAGAATTAATTACATTGATCTCAAAATTAAACCCGGGCAATGAGGCTGGCAGATTAACCTTAATTTGTAGAATGGGGGCAGAAAATATAGGAGCGAAATTACCAGCTCTAATTAGGGAGGTCCAAAAAGAAGGTAAGAACGTCGTTTGGTCCTGTGATCCAATGCATGGCAACACAATAACATCTTCTAATGGATATAAAACAAGACCATTTGATAACATTTTATCAGAAGTAAAACAGTTTTTCGAAATACATGCCGCCGAACGAACCTACGCCGGTGGAGTGCATTTTGAAATGACTGGTCAGGATGTGACAGAATGTTTAGGTGGAGCGCAGGCTATAAACGAGGTCTCTCTTGGCGACAGATATCATACACACTGTGATCCTAGGTTGAATGCTTCGCAAGCACTTGAATTAGCTTTTCTTATTGCTGATATGCTTAAAGAAAACTTTTCCAAAACAAAAAACTTTCCAGATATGGCAGCCGTTTCGTAAGTTGAAAAGTTGATAGCTTTAAAAATTACTCGGCCTACATATTTAGATTAGGATTGCGTAGCACTATGCGAAATAACCATCAGAGCTCAAAAGAACGTGGTGTAAAAAAGATAGCCCGAGTGGCTCTGTCACCAGATAACAGCTCGATTGGCCGGTTTGCGGATAAATATTTTCTAAGAACTAAGGATATTGTCGAGAAATTTGGCGATACCACGGTAACCTATGCAGTTTTCATGCGACGACCTGTTACAAGTGCTCCTCGATTAGCTATCGATTGGTTACAGTTAATGGCGAAAGAGCGTCAGACTTCTTTTGAAATCGACCTAAAATACAAAGAAGGATCGTGGGTGGGGGCTGGTGAACCCATAGTCTACCTAACTGGTTCACTATTTCATCTTGTTGATTTAGAAACGCAATTTCTCCAAAAACTAGGCTCTTCGTGTGTAGCTGCTTATAACTCTTATGTGATGTGTGTCGAATTACCAAAAACAGCATTTCTTGCAATGGATGCCCGGCATTGCGCAGGCGCTGATATGGCAGAATTAATGGCATATGGCGCTAGTGTAGGGTCAAAGAAAGCTCAAAACAAAGTGGGGGCAATCGGTTTTGTGGGAAACGCAACGGACGATACAGCTCATTTCTTTGGACAGGAAACAGGTTTTGGTACAATGCCGCATGCCCTTGTTGGCTACGCAGGGTCAACTATCCGAGCAGCCGAAATGTTCTATGAAACTCATCCAGATACAAACCTGACGGTTTTAGTAGATTATTTTGGTAAAGAAATCTCGGATGCAATAGCCGTTTGCAAGCGATTTACAAATCTATTGGAAAATGGCCAACTTTCATTACGTCTTGATACCCATGGCGGACGCTATGTTGAAGGCCTCGACATGTCTAAATCCTACGCGGTTTTAGAGAGGAATGCGACCAGAGCAATTCGCGGTTATAGATCCGATACAGAATTAAGGCATCTTATCGGGACCGGCGTCTCCGCTGCTGCAATTTGGCACCTTCGTGAGACACTCAATGCAGCGGGATTTTCAAGAGCGAAAATAGTAGGATCTAGCGGATTCTCTCCTGAGAAATGTCGGATTATGGCTTTAGCAGAAGCTCCCATCGACATGATAGGGACTGGTTCTTATCTACCGGATAATTGGAATGAAACCTATGCAACTGCGGATATCATTGACTATGATGGCGCATCGAGAGTAAAGATGGGAAGAGAATTTCTCTTATCAAAATAAAGATCCATGCAAGATACTGTTCTTTTAATAGTACATCAAAAAAAATCTGTTCCAGGTCATATTGGACACCTGTTTGAAGAACGGGGTTACAAGTTTGACAGACGGTGTCCGTGTTTGGGTGCCGAACTGCCGGAAGAGCTAGATCGCTATGCTGCGGTTGTAATTTTTGGCGGGCCAATGAGCGCGAATGACTGTTGGATGCCTGGTATCAAGAAAGAGTTAGATTTTGTTCCAAGGGTTTTAAAAGCGGAAATCCCTTTCCTGGGCCTCTGCCTTGGTGGTCAGATTTTGGCGAGGGTGCTAGGGGCGGACGTAAAACCTCATGCTGACGGTCATATAGAGTCTGGTTATACACGTATTTACCCGACGGAAGCAGGTAAGGATTGGTTTCTAGATTCTAATATATTCTATCAATGGCATAGAGAAGGGTTTGATGTCCCTTCAACAGCAACTCTATTAGCGACGGGCGATATTTTTCCAAACCAGGCTTTTGTCTATAACAAGTATGCTATCGCCACACAATTCCATCCAGAAATAACGCGTGACATGATAGACCGATGGACTATGCATGGCGCTCATAGGCTTAACCGTCCAGGGGCGCAGCCTAGGCAGGCTCATATCAAGGGCTGGGAGCTCTTTAGTGAAAGGATCGACTTGTGGGGGAGATCGTTGCTGGACCGCTTTAACCTTTTTGGCAGTCAAGCCAAAGTCACTGCTAACGACTAGTTTTTGGTTTGAAACACAAAGACGGTTTAATACAACGTAGTCGATCTTCTTGCATCTTGTAAAATTATCGTCGGTCGTGTCTTATTAAGCGAAAAAACTAATAAGTAATAAAGATTAGAGGTCAAATAGTGTTCAGATTTCCATCTCTTTTTTCACAAACAAAAGTTGGTACAAAGACATTAAAAAATAGAATTTGTTTATGTGCTACCGTGACAAACTTTGCACAAAACAACAAAATTACAGAATCATGGCATAATTTTTTATTAGAGCGCGCGCGCGGTGGAGCTGCAATGCTTGTTACAGAAGTTATCGCTGTGGACCCCGAGGCAATCGCACAATCCTCAACAATCACAGGTTTTGATCAAACAAATGAAGCTGGTTTCAAACTGATTGCTAAAGATGTGCACAAAGAAGACGCCTTAATAATTGGTCAACTATGGCACCCAGGGCGACAACAATTGTGGCATCCAACAAAATCACCAATTGGGGTATCAAATCTCCCGGATCCATACAGCGGAACTGTACCACACGTAATGACAACGGAGGAAGTGCTCCGCGTTGCGGAGTCATATATCGGTACGGCAAAAAGGTTGTCAGACTGCGGTTTTGATGGTGTTGAGTTGCATGGTGCACATGGCTATTTAATTATGCAATTTTTGTCGCCAGCATCGAACAATCGAGAAGACATATTTGGAGGTGATCTCGAAGCAAGGACACTTTTCGTTCGAAAAGTAGCAGAAGGCATTCGGGAAAAATGTGGGCAAGATTTTATTATTGGACTCAAGATGCCAGCGGATGAAGGTGTCCCAGGCGGGGTCTGTCCCGACGAGGCGGTAAGAATAACAACACGATTGTCAGAGACCGGTTACTTTGATTATTTCGCCTACGGTCAAGGCAATTTTAGTTTAAGCTTAGAGAACCACGTTCCAGATATGTACTTTGACCAGGGTGCTTTTATTGAGCTGCATAAAAAAATGCGGTCAGTATCTGGTAATGTACCGGTAATGGCATTAGGTCGGATAGGAGAGCCCGGTCTAGCTAATAAAATTATCGAAGAAGGATTTGGCGACCTGGTGGGTATGTCACGAGCTCTAATAACAGATCCTGCTTGGCCTGAGAAAGCTCGTTTGGGTAATTCACAAGATATTCGACCGTGCGTTTACGATAATTTTTCTTGGGGTGAAGTGCATTTAGGTAAACCGCTTGCAGAGCATCATAATGCTTTCATTGGTAAGGCAAACGAAGCTTTTCGACTTCCAGAACCTGCAGACTTTTCAAAAAGGGTTATGGTTGTTGGGGGCGGCGTATCTGGTCTTGAAGCAGCGTGGGTAGCCGCCGCTAAAGGTCATGGCGTAACGCTCTTCACTTCTGCATCGGAATTGGGTGGTGGTTTGTTGCTAGAGTCGAAACTGCCAGGGCGTCAAGAAATGCGGCGAATTATAGAGCACCAAATTTTCTCTGGAGAAAAATACGGAGTCGAATATGTCTTAAATTACAAAGTTAGCGCGCGAGATGTATTTGATTTTGGTAGTGATGTAGTTTTGCTGGCTACAGGAGCTAACCATCGTGTGCCAAGTGATCTGAAACGGGCAGACAAAGTGCTTTCGGCTCGTGAATATGTAATGCAGTCAGAAAAGTTGAATGGTGGGACAGCTGTTTTAATCGATGAAGATGGTACCGCTGCAACATATGGTGTGGCAGACCTAATGGCTCAAAATTTTAAGAACATTATATTGCTAACGTCGCGCCCAAGGATAGCAGCAAGCGTAAACCATTGCAGTGCAATTGGTGTTTTCAGGCGGCTGTACGGGGCTAATATTCAGATTCAACCAGCGCAGCAAGTAATAAATTTCATTGATAAAGTGGTGACAGTTAGGAACCCCTATAATGCGATAGAGGATAAAATATCGGATGTAGATTTGTTGGTTTATTCGACACCCCGTATTTCAAATGATGAGTTGGTTGATGAATTGGATGACACACTTGTAGAGAAGATTGGTGACTGCCGATCGCCACGAAATTTGATGACCGCTATTCAGAACGGGCATGCGATCGCAGATTCTCTTTAATACGAATGAAAACGATAGATAGGGAAATAGATGATCAAAGCAAGTGGGTTATCTATAAATGCAATGAAATTTGCCGTTCCGAGATTAGTTCACGCGATTACCCGTGACTTGTTTTTAGAATATATTGACCACTTCTTTGAGTCCATGATGTCCTATAAATTGCCCGAGTTTTCGCTGCCTGGTGAAAAAACTGAGTTAGCTCCTGCCACGGCTGACTTCTATGGAAAAAACTTAGGAACATAAAGGTAAATTAAGAAAATTTATTGTGTTTTACGAAAAAATTGTGAAAAACTATAGCTAATCATAATTAGTTTGCGAAAAGATGATTCTAGGGATTTAAAAACTTTGGCATCAAAAAATATAGAGGTTCAAGCATTTGTTCACGAAGCTTCCTCTACAATAACATATCTTTTGTTAGAAAAGTCCTCCGGCGTAGCTGCAATTATAGACCCAGCAGCTGACTTCAATATTTTGACAGGTGAACTGGACTTCGGGTTTTGCTGTCAAATCGAAAATGTCATAAATGATTTCAATTATAAGTTACAATGGATATTGGAAACCCATGTGCATGCAGATCATGTGACTGGGGCGCAATATCTAAAATCGAAGCTTGGGGGGACCATAGCTATAGGTTCTCGAATCAAAGAAGTTCAGCAAATTTTTTCAAAAATTTATAATGATGCACCTTGTCCCAGTTTTGATGGCTCGGAATTTGATTGTTTACTAGAACCTAATCAAATCTTGCCTTTCGGTGATGTGACAATACAAGTTATTCCAACGCCTGGCCATACGCCCGCTTGTAATAGCTTTTTACTAGAAAATATGCTTTTCGTTGGCGATAGTATTTTCATGCCAGACTTTGGAACAGCAAGATGTGACTTCCCAGGTGGCAGTGCTCGAGATTTATATTCTTCCGCTCAAAAATTATTGCAATTGCCAAAGTCTACAAAAGTTTTCGTGGGTCATGACTATGGACCGGGTGGCCGCCCAATCGCGTGGGAAACGACAATTGAAAAACAAAAAGAAGAGAATATTCACATTAATAATGGTGTTCAAATTTCCGAATTCGTCTCAGTCCGAGAAGCGCGGGATGCTGGGCTCAGTTTACCTAAAATGATTATCCCTTCGATCCAAATTAATATGAGGGCAGGGAGGCTTCCTGAGGTTGAGAGGAATGGCATTTCTTATTTGAAGACCCCAGTTAATTGTTACCCGGGAATTAAAGCCGGGGATAATTAAAAACGAATCCGTAAACTGCTTCTATGTCACGTTATGCTTTTTATTATACTTTTCAATAGGAACCATAAAAATTGATAATAAGGATGGTATGATCAACAGCGTCAGAACCGCCGATAGCGTTAATCCACCTATAACAACGGACCCCAGACCCCTATATAATTCTGCGCCAGCTCCCGGAAAAAGAACCAGCGGCATCATGCCTAAAACACTGGTGAGGGTTGACATGAAAATAGGTCTAATTCTGTTTCGTGTAGCTTCAATTATAGCGTCTGTTTCGCTCAAACCCTCTGACCGGAATTGATGAAGAGTTTGATGGACAAGCAAAATAGCGTTATTAACCACAATTCCTACAAGAATTACAAAACCCAAAAGCGTTAACATATCCAAATTCTGGTGCTGGAATAAACTTAAAATAACTAATCCAATCACGCCCCCTGCAGCGGCCAAAGGAACTGAAAAAATGATAATTAGTGGATACAGAAAACTCTCGAATAAAACAGCCATTACGAGATAGACAATAACTAGAGCAATTAAAAGGTCTAATACCATTTCATCCCAGGTCTCGCTTAGCTTGTCTGCTGTTCCTGATAGTTCAAGTTTTACCGTGTTGGGAACACCCTCATTTCTTAACTCATTTATTACAAACAACTGTATCTTTTCCATGGCTGTTTCTAGCGCCATAGTCGTGGGAGGGTTTATCTGTAAAGTGATGGTTCTCAACTGTTCTTTGTGTCTTATTTCACTGGGGCCTCTTGTGATTTCTATATCAGCTAGTGAACTCGTTGGTATAATTCTGCCATCCGTTGTTGCGATGGGCAGGTCCTCTATACTTTGAGTCGAGCGGATATGATCAGTTGGACCTTTAATAGTTAGATCAAGGCGCTCTCCCTCCACTGTTATTTCGGCTACCCTCAATCCATCATTAAAGGCGTCGAGTGTCAGTCCCAATCCCCTAGAAGAGAGCTTATTATCAGCTATAAAGGTTGGATTGGGTTTTACCCGTATTTCCGGAGCACCTAAACTCAAAGATGGTCGGGGCCTCATCCGAGTACCCTCTCGTCGAGGAAGCACCTTACCGAGTTTTCCCGCTGCTCTTTGAGCAATAGCAATTATTTCTTCCAGGTTTCCTCCAGATACGTCAAGGTCAATTGATCTCGAACCCCCAATACCTCGACCAAAAATTGATCTTTTTCTCATTATGGCAAAAGTTTTTGGTTCTGAATAAAGTGACCGTTCGAGAATTGGTATTAAGTCATCAATCCTAGATGGGTCGGTGGCTACGGCTCCAATAATCGCATTGGCTCGAAAGGCCGCGAAAAAAAATCGTTGGATCGATGGTTGATCGACTGAAACTTTTTTGTCTTTTTCGTCGTTTTCCCATAGTGGCTCAGTCGCTTTCTCAGACTTAGTCGCAATTTCTGTCATAGTTTTTAAGTTATAGCCCGAAGGAGGCATCACGTAGCCAATAATTAGATTACGATTGCCGTCTGGTAAATAATCAAGTTTTGGAAGGAGAAGAGTGGTAATGATGCCTGAAACGAGCAGCACAGATATTACAGCGCTCGCGGCCATCACTCGATTATTCGTCACGGCGCGGGTGAAATTTAGAACATATCTTACAAACATCGATGCAGAATGATCTATCAAATTAATACGGCGTTTCGTCGTTATTTCCTGAATGTTGCCTTTTAATAATCTACTTGCAAGTGCCGGTATTACCGTGACGGAAACGATCAACGACAATAAAACTGCCACCGATATCGCAACAGCAATATCTCTGAATAATTGACCGACTTCTAATTCCATTATTAGAATTGGTATAAATGCCATCACTGTTGTTAATGCTGAAACTAAAACAGCTCCCCAAACCTGATTTGCACCCTCAAAAGCGGCCCTAGTGATAGGGAGTCCCTGTTGCCGAAAGCGAAATATATTTTCTAAGACAACAATAGCTGCGTCCACAACCATGCCTATGGCAAAGGCGAGGCCGGCAAGAGATATAACATTAATCGATCGGCCTAGAACTGCCATCGCAACAAAAGATCCTATTATTGATACTGGAATTGCAAGTGAAATGACTAGCGTGGCTGAGCCACTGCGAAGAAAAAGAAGCAGGACTATTGCTGCTAAAGTGCCTCCTATATAGATGTTTTGTTGAACAAGATTAATGGCGGAGTCTATGTACGTTGTTTCGTCATAAACTTGGCTCAAAACAAGTTTTTCAGCTGCTAAAAAGTTTCTATTAATGTCCTTGACTGCACTTCTTATTCCTCGCATCACTTCTATGACGTTTGCCCCCGTCTCTCTATAGACCGGAAGAGCTATGGCCGGTTCTCCCATCATTCTTATTCTTGATACTGGTTTTTTGTAATCGAAGATTACATCAGCGATATCTTCGACTTTCACTCTGGTGATGCGGCCAGAGGTTATATCTTTAGTAGACTTTAGGACGACATTTTTTACAGAGCGTATACTTTCAAAGTCCCCCTCTGTTCTTACTACATAACGACGTTTACCTTCATCCACCGCTCCTGCAGAAATAGATGCATTCGCCATCCGAAGTGTATTCAAAATATCTGGGATAGTTAGTTTGTAACGTGCAAGGCTCTCCGGGTTAACGATTATTTGCATTTCCCGCTCTGCGCCGCCATAAACGCGGACTTCTGATATCCCTTTTACTCGTTCTAAACGATCTTTTATTAAATCATTTGCGAGATCATAATATTTATGAACCTCGGTTTCGTTGCCTTCTAGCTTTCTAAGTATCAGCCATGCGATAGCATTGTCTTCTGAACCGGCTGTGTTCAAGGATGGTTCGTTTACTTCTGCTGGATAGTTTCCTACTCGGTCTAACCTATTGGAGACAAGAAGCACTGCTTTTGTCATGTCTTGGCCAACAGAAAACTCTAGCGTTACGCGGGCCCGTCCAGTTTCTGAGCGACTGACTATAGACTCTAGTCCCTCTAAACCTTTGAGTTCTTTCTCCTGTCTATTTACAACTTCACGTTCTACTTCTGCAGGTGCGGCTCCAGGCCATTGAGTTGTTACCGTGATAACAGGTCTATTCACGTCTGGCGTTAATTGAATGGGAATGGTTTCTAAGGCGACGAATCCAAACATTATGACCATTAAAACAGCGGCAATTACTGCTATTGGTCTTTCGATAGATACATTAATAAGACGGTCCATATGTAAGCCCTAATTTACAGGTTTAACAATTTCACCAGGCTTTAGTCTCTCATTTCCGCGAGTAATCGTTATATCTCCAGGGAGTAGGCCTTCTATGACTTCGAAGCGCTCTCCAACTGACCGACCTATTTTGATTAGCTTTTTTACTGCCTTATTATCTTTTAGAACGTACACATTCTTAATACCTTTATTTATAAGAATCGCATCTTTGTGTACGGTGGGGATGCGTGTTGAAGTTCCTATTGGAATGTCCAGTGTTACTGATTGATTCCCGACTATTCTCATTCCTTTGGAACTCGCATCCAAGGTAAAGCGAGCCGCTAAAGTGCGCGTTTGCATATTTTCCTGAGGGATAACTGTGCGAAGAGAGGCTTCGAAAAGAACCTCGTTCTGTAATTTTCCTTGAACCTTCATGTTTGGAACTAAGTTTAGTGCACGTACTGTTGGTATGTCAGCTTCTATTTCAAGATCATCATCATTAAGCATTGTAACGATTGGATCGCCTGTTCTGGTATAACTTCCAGGAACGATATGTGTGGAAATGATAATGCCTGAATAAGGAGCTTTTATGAGAGTATCTCTCAAAAATTGTTGTGCCATATTTAACGCCGCTTCTGCGCGTGCTACTTCTGCTTCCGCTTCTTTTAGTGATCCAGCAGCCATTTCAAGATCACGCTGGCTATTCTGATCTCTATCTTGTCGGAATGCCGTTGACCCTCGCAGAGCGATAATGCGCTGCCTCGCTTGTTCCTTTTTTTTGAATTCGGCGTTACTTTTTTCTCCTATTGCCTTTGCTCTTCTGAGCTCAGCCTTTTTGAGGCGGAGTGACTGCCGTAGTTGATCTGATGAAAGTCGCGCCAAGATTGCGCCTTTTTTTACTCGGTCACCAATTCTTACTTCTAGTTTTGCTATCCGTTCTGCAATTCGTGTTGCGACAATACCGGATTGGTTGGTTACAACCCTACCCAATACTGGCATAGTTTGAGACATAGGTTCTAAGATTACTTTATCCGTAAAAACAGGACTAGATCGTTGCTCCGCATGGGTTGTTTGGGTGTAAAAAAACGCAATGGCTGAGAGTGCAAGAAAAATGAAAAGGTCATGACCTAACTTTAAACTTTGGCGAGCTCTATGCTGTTCCAATTTGTTAAAATTATAAGAATGAGTCACTAACTTCCCCCCCCAAACTTGACTGTCGGATAAATTCTTTATGTCTTGACATCTACGAAGTAGATTTAAGTTTGGTTTAAACAGTGTAAACGTTAGAAAGTTCAATACATGCTGTCTAAACAAGATTTTGTTGCTGAACACAAAAATGGTTGTTGGGATAAGCCACTATTTCTATTCCTTGTAAAGTATAAAATCATAATTCTCCTATTTTTTGAAAAATAGTGGCACTTAGGTTAATGTAAGAAAAATGTTTTGTTGAGCGTTAATATGACCATAGTATTTAGTCACCCAGGCTGCCTAAGGCATAATATGGGAGAAGGACATCCGGAGAGGCCAGCTCGTATGGATGCTGTAGAACAAGCGCTTCAACGAGAAGGATTTGACGGTAGACTAGTGAGGCGAGATGCGGAAAGAGCAGAGCTTGATTGTATTGGATTGATGCATCCTCAAAAATATATAGATCGAATTGTGGCCAGTGTGCCCTCATCTGGGATCACGAGGCTAGATGCAGATACATGTTTATCTCCGGGATCTTTGGAAGCCGCTCTCAGGGCGGTTGGGGCAGCTTGTTCTGCGGTAGACGCAGTAGTCTTGGGTGAATCAAAAAATGCTTTTTGTGCGGTGAGGCCGCCTGGACACCACGCCGAAACAAATCAAGCTATGGGATTTTGCATTTTCAACACGGTCGCAATTGCAGCAGCCTATGCTAGACGAAGACATGGTGTTGAACGTGTGGCCGTGATTGATTTTGATGTTCACCATGGCAATGGCACTCAAGAAATGTTTTGGTCAGATCAAAACTTATTCTTCGCTTCCACACACCAGATGCCTTTATATCCGGGAACTGGATCAAAGAGTGAAAAAGGAGAATTTGATAACATTGTAAATTGTCCGTTGATCGCAGGCGACGGTAGGAGTGAGTTTAGGACGGCTATCTCAGACGTTATATTGCCAAGATTGGAGACGTTTCAGCCCGATTTACTGCTTGTTTCCGCAGGATTTGACGCTCACATGAATGATCCGCTTGCCGGATTAAATTTACAAGACAGCGACTATGCTTGGGTGACAAAACAACTTTTAGAAGTAGCAGACAAATTCACAAATGGCCGTTTAATATCGACCTTGGAGGGGGGGTACGACCTTTTAGCCCTTACGTCATCTGTTGCTTCGCATGTGGAGGAATTGGTACAAGCTTAATCTTCAAAGCAACTAATGAAAATCTTTGCGGATTCTGTTAAGCAACTCAGTAATTATCAGTTTCAAGGAGGAAAATTTGAGCAAAGAAAGTAAAATAGAGGATTTAAATTTTGAATCATCTTTGAAAGAACTTGAAGAAATCGTGGAGCGTTTGGAAAACGGTCAGGGATCATTAGAGGATGCTATATCAGCATACGAACGCGGCTCATTATTGAAGAAACATTGTCAGTCCAAATTGGATGAAGCTCGGTTGAAAGTAGAAAAAATAAGGTTGCCTCAAGAAGGCGGTGCAGTAGAGATTACGGACTTCGATGAATGAGGATCTTTCATTAAGAGTTTGGGGTTTTTATGACTTTAAGCAAGGCACTTGCAGATTGCGCGATTAAGATTAATAAAACCATGGAGGATCTGTTGCCAGAGGCAATGGGCGCTGAAGCCACCCTGCTCGATGCTATGAAATACAGTTCGCTTGGTGAGGGGAAAAAAATACGTCCATTTATGGTGCTTCAGTCTTCCAAATTGTTTGGTGTAAAAGAGGAAAGTGCCCGGCGGGTGGGCTCAGCTGTAGAGTTTTTACATAGCTACTCATTAATTCACGATGATTTACCTTCGATGGACGACAGTGATTTTCGAAGGGGGAAAAAGAGTTGTCACAAGTATTTCAATGAGGCAACAGCAATTCTAGCTGGTGATGCTCTACTAACTTTGGCTTTTGAGATTTTGTCTGACCCTTTAACAGCAGAGGACAGCTCTGTAAGATGTCAGCTTGTTAACTTTTTAGCGAAATCCGCTGGGCATCAGGGGATGGTAGCAGGGCAAACGATAGATTTATTAGCAGAGGGAAAGACATTGTGCCTCGACGAAATAGTTCAAATGCAGAGTCTTAAAACGGGAGAAATTTTTGCGTTTTGCATGGTTTCTGGCGGTATACTAGGTAGTGCTAGCAAGTTGCAACTCGATGCACTCAGAAAATATGCTTATGGCTTTGGTATAGCTTTTCAAATAGTAGATGATTTATTAGACGTAGAAGGAAACATAGATACGATCGGAAAACCTGGTGGGCAAGATGCCAAAATGGAAAAAGCTACACTGGTAGCAAAATTAGGGGTTGAAGAGGCAAGGCATAAGGCGGTATTGCTGGTAGACGAGTCTATTGAAGCATTAAAACTATGGGGCCGAGAAGCAGACTGCCTCAGGGCTCTAGCCCAGTTTGTTTTGGAAAGACAAAGGTAAAGTTTGAACGTTATGTCGAACAGCAATACACCTACATTGGATCTGGTTAAGAATCCTAAAGACTTAAGGGGGCTTAAGCCCGAAAATTTAATCGCACTGGCACAAGAGTTGCGCCAAGAGGTGATAAATGCAGTTTCTGTGACTGGCGGTCACTTAGGGGCTGGACTAGGTGTTGTCGAACTAACAATTGCTCTCCATTACGTCTATCAAACCCCTTATGACAGACTAATATGGGATGTTGGTCACCAAGCCTATCCACATAAGATAATAACTGGCCGCAGAGATAGAATAAAAACACTACGGCAAACTGGGGGGTTGTCTGGGTTTACAAAAAGAACGGAAAGCGAATTTGACCCTTTTGGAGCTGCGCATAGCTCGACCTCTATTTCTGCGGGGTTAGGCATGGCAGTTGCCAGAGACTTAAAGTCTGAGAAAAATCATGTGATTGCCGTAATTGGTGACGGTGCTATGAGTGCGGGCATGGCTTACGAGGCTATGAACAATGCTGGTGCAGGTAACTCAAAACTTTTAGTTGTTTTAAATGATAATGATATGTCTATAGCCCCAGCTGTAGGTGCAATGAGTTCGTATTTATCCAGGCTGATTAGTTCCACGTCATACAGGAGCTTACGAGACCTAGCTAAGCAGCTCGCGTCTCATCTACCTAAACAACTAGAGCGAACAGCCAAAAGGGCAGAGGAATATGCGCGAGGATTGGTGACCGGTGGTACACTTTTTGAGGAGTTAGGGTTCTATTATGTCGGGCCTGTTGATGGACATAATTTAGAACACCTGCTGCCAGTATTACAAAATATTAAAAACGCTAAACAGGACAAACCAGTATTGCTGCACGTTGTAACAGAAAAGGGCCGTGGTCACCCATTTCCTGAAAAGTCACTGGAGAAATATCACGCTGTACAGAAGTTTGATCTTGTCACCGGCGCCCAATCTAAAGCCAAAGCTAACGCCCCATCTTATACAGAAGTTTTTTCAAAATCGCTTATACGAGAAGCAGAGCAAGATGAGAGAATCGTTGCGGTCACTGCAGCGATGCCATCTGGTACAGGCATAGATAAATTTGCACAACAATTTCCGCAGAGGAGCTTTGACGTTGGAATTGCGGAACAGCACGCTGTAACATTCGCGGCCGGCCTGGCGACAGAGGGTTTAAAGCCTTTCGTAGCGATTTATTCCACTTTTCTTCAAAGGGCTTATGACCAAGTTGTTCATGATGTCGCAATCCAGGGGCTGCCTGTCCGTTTTGCAATTGACAGAGCAGGTTTAGTGGGCGCAGATGGTGCGACGCATGCAGGAGCCTTTGATTTAGCTTACCTCTGTTGCCTTCCTGGCTTTATAGTTATGGCCGCTGCAGATGAAGCGGAATTAGTGCATATGATAGCTACGGCAAGAGATATAAACGACGCCCCTTCTGCAATTAGATACCCCAGAGGTGAGGGTGTGGGGGTGGAGCTTCCAGACCACGGCACGCCTTTGCCGATAGGTAAGGGCCGGTTGCTTCGTAAAGGTTCTACTGTTGCCATACTCTCTTTAGGATCGCGGTTGAAAGATTGTCTGTTGGCTGCGGAGCAATTAGCAGCTCTTGGGTTGAGCACTACGGTTGCAGATGCACGGTTTGCAAAACCACTAGATACTGAGCTTATAAAGCAAATGGTTCAAGGCCATGAGCTCTTGATAATTCTTGAAGAAGGCTCTGTCGGCGGGTTCTCGAGTCAGGTTTTGCATTTTCTCGCACTTGAGGGTTTGCTGGATGGTGGTATAAAAGTTCGTCCAATGACACTGCCAGATATATTTATTGATCATGCTTCTTCGGATGAGCAATATAAAATCGCGAAATTAGACTCGGCGAGTATAATAGACGTTGTTGTTAAAACTCTCGGTAATAGTGAATTGAGTGGCTCAGCCTCAGCTTAAAAAAACAGAAATAATGGCTAATCGTATTCGACCAGAAAAGTTTAAGCCGTTGGCGGATCTGTCCATCACAGATGAAGATAAAATAAGGCTTGACCAACTTTTAGTTTTGAACGGTTTAGTAAGGTCGAGGACGCATGCAAAGGATTTGATCATTAGGGGTCAAGTAATTTGTGACCAAGAAGTTGCTAAAAAAGCAAACAGGTTAGTCTCTAGAAAATCAGAACTAAAAGTGATCAACTTATCAAAAGAATGGGTTTCAAGGGGTGGCTTTAAACTTGTTGGAGCCATCGAACACTTTAAAATAGAGTTAAAAAATAAAATTTGCTTAGATATTGGAGCTTCAACAGGTGGATTTACTCATGTTTTACTTCGGGGGGGGGTGCAGAAAGTATATGCGGTTGATGTAGGGAGGTTTCAGTTGGCTGGCGAAGTAAAATCGGACCTGCGGGTCGTTAATCTTGAGAACACCGATGCTAGATCACTGAATAATCGAATAATATTAAATCCTGTAGACCTCATCGTCTGTGACGTTAGTTTTATTTCTGTTAAGAAAGTACTCCTTCCTTGTATGGCGCTTTCAAAAACCGGTGGACAATTATTATGTCTATTTAAGCCACAATTTGAGGTCGGGCCGGGAAAATTAAAAAAGACGGGAGTATTAACCGATGTTGATTTGAGGATAAAATTATTAAGACAAATGGAAAGTTGGTTTTTGAATTTTAAAGATTGGAAGTTTAAAGGGAGTATGCAGTCTTCATTACCAGGACGCGAAGGAAATAAGGAGTTTTTTATATTGGCGGAGAAACTATAGAAGGTATTTGTTTGAGGTCATAAAATGGATTCGATGTATACTTCCTTGACCAGTTCTTCATAACGAATTTTCAATTGCGCTTTTGCATCAATCTTAAAATTTCGAATATCTTCTGAAGTAGGGCGACCTTTTTCCCACATTCGTACGGCTAGTGGATAAATTATTCCTTTGATTGCCATTTTTTCTGGATTTAATGACCTTCGTGCTGCGGGATTTTTTGTTTGAATAGCTACGCGTAGTTTCCCCTCTACTAACTTTCCTTTAACGTATAGTGAAATATAAAACAGTGGGAGCGTTAGCACATCTCTACCCACCATAAATTTATATAACTTTTCTTCATTAAATTGTTTGTCGCGTTTCTTTTGCTCCTTGTCTTTTTCTAGTCGCTCTTTTGCTAAGTCATCCAGTTCTTCTTCCTCTTTTTCCTCTTTCTCTTGAGATAAGGAGTAGTCTGTAGAAGCGTAATAAACAAATAGCGATGAAAGTAGCAAAGAAAACAATAGACGCCAGGTAAATAAACTACTCATCTTTTTCCCTTCTATTTTTTATAGCCAACCGAAAGAGAAACTTATTTTGGCTGAAGCATCTTTTTCTTAAAGCGTGGAATTCGATAAACATTGCGCCTGATGTCTAAGAACGTGGTCAGCTATAACGCATGCTGCCATTGCTTCACCAACGGGTACCGCTCGTATACCTACACATGGGTCGTGCCGCCCCTTCGTTCGGACTTCTACCTCATTGCCAAATCTATCTATTGAGCGCCTAGGGGTAAGAATGGAACTCGTGGGTTTTATGGCGAACCTCACAATAATGGGTTGACCGGTTGATATTCCCCCTAAAATTCCGCCAGCCTTATTGGTTAAAAAGTCAGGTTGTCCACCTAACATCCTAATTTCATCAGAAGCTAACTCACCGGGTGTTGATACTAAATCAAAGCCATCTCCAATTTCTACGCCCTTCACTGCATTTATCGACATCATGGCACTAGCTAGATCACTATCTAGTTTCCCATACATAGGTTCGCCCAGCCCAGCAGGAACTCCTGTAACTACAATTTCGACAACCGCTCCCGCTGAAGAACCTTTTTTTCGGACTTCATCTAAAAAGTTTGCCCAGTTTGAAGCCATATTTTTATCTGGTGACCAAAAAGGATTTTGATCTACCTGATCCCAATCCCAATTTTTTCTATCTATTTTGTGAGGGCCGATTTGGACTAGCGCTCCCTTTATAGATATTTTGTTTTCAATTTTTAGGTCTAAGACTTTTCTAGCAATAGCGCCAGCGGCTACACGCATAGCAGTTTCTCGCGCGGAAGATCTACCACCCCCCCTGTAATCACGGATACCATATTTTTTTTGGTAGGTGAAATCTGCGTGCCCAGGACGAAACTGGTCCTTTATTTCACCATAATCTTTTGATCGCTGATCTTCGTTTTGGATGAGTAAGCTTATCGGTGTGCCTGTGGTTTTGTTTTCAAAGACACCAGACAAAATTTTGATTGTATCTGGTTCCTTCCGTTGGGTGGTAAAACGAGACTGCCCTGGTTTCCGTTTATCCAAGTAATATTGAATATCTTCCTCAACAAGCGGTATTAGGGGCGGAACACCATCGACAACCCCTCCGATGGCAACTCCATGGCTTTCACCCCAAGTGCTAAACTGAAGAATATTACCGAAGGTATTACTAGCCATATTTAAACCAAACTATTGATTAAACTACTGAGATGTCTGGAGCATCGACAGCTTTCATGCCTACGATATTGTATCCACAATCTACATGATGTATCTCACCAGATACGCCGCTAGATAAATCACTTAATAGGTACATGGCGGCACCACCCACGTCTTCAAGAGTAACGTTCCGCTTCAATGGTGAGTTGTATTCGTTCCACTTTAAAATATATCGAAAGTCACCTATTCCGGATGCGGCTAAAGTTTTCATGGGGCCGGCTGAAAGTCCGTTCACCCTTATTTTTTGGTCGCCGAGGTCCACCGCTAGATAACGCACGCTTGATTCTAAAGCCGCTTTTGCTACTCCCATAACATTATAGTGTGGCATAACGCGTTCTGCCCCATAATAACTAAGTGTTAAAAGGCTGCCTCCATCTGGCATAAGCTCGGCAGAATACTTTGCAACTGAAGTGAAGGAAAAACAAGAGATATCCAGTGTGCGTAGAAAGTTATCTCGGCTAGTGTTGATGTACTCTCCTTTCAATTCATCCTTATCTGAATACGCTATTGCGTGGACCACAAAGTCAATCTTTCCCCAACTCTCTCTGATTGTATTGAATACTGTTTCTAAACTATTTTCATCAGTGACGTCGCACTGCATTACCATCTCAGAATTAACTGATTGTGCAAGTGGTGACAGTCGTTTTAGAAGAGCATCTCCCTGGTATGTGAACGCCAGTTCAGCCCCATGGGCTGCTGCCATTTTGGCTATCCCCCACGCTATAGACCGTTCGTTGGCTACGCCCATAACAAGTCCACGTTTTCCAGACATAACTCCTACTGAACTATTCATATGAAATTCCCATTTTCCAAGGATGAACGTAATAAATTTTGAAATTTTATCATCTAAAAGCTTTATTAACTCTACAATAAACCACTGAGGGTATAAATCCTAAAGGCGCACAACTTTTAATTTTATATCTTTTTTAAATAACTACATACTGCGTTGATCCTGTCAAAAGAGCGAGCTTTCGATTAAAATATCGTGTATACAGCATAGATTAGGGGATGGCGAAGCGTAGTCATAAAAAAATTGCCATGTCTATTTGTTACTGCACACGTTTAACGTTTTACCATCTTCCCCATTGCAAAATCGATAGTTGTATAGTCTGAAAACCCTCAGGTTAAACTAAACGTTTTAGGGGTTTAAAGAAAACAAAAAAAGTGAAATTACGCTTGAATGTATTTACCTTAGCTTTACACTAGTCCACTGCCTACTTAGTCTGTCAGACATGTCTGGTGAATACTTGTTTGTTTTTAAGACTAGGAGTTCAAACGTATGAATATCAGCCATCAGACCCTGGTAGAATTTATAAATGTGCAGAAAACTTATGATGGGACTGAGTTAGTAATCAAGAATCTAAACTTAACGATTCAAAAAGGCGAGTTTTTAACACTTCTTGGACCTTCAGGGTCTGGGAAAACAACGTGTCTAATGATGTTAGCGGGCTTTGAGACTCCAACACATGGTAAGATTATGTTGGGGGGCGTAGAATTAAATAACGTGCCGCCCCATAAACGTGGGATTGGTATGGTGTTTCAAAATTATGCTTTGTTCCCACATATGTCAGTCTTCGAGAACCTCGCTTTTCCCCTAGAAGTTAGAAAGTTCAAAGCGAATGCTGTAAAAGCGAAAGTTGAAAAAGTGTTAAAGATGGTCGAGTTGGTGCAATTTGGATCTAGGCGCCCTGCGCAGTTGTCCGGCGGGCAGCAACAGAGGGTTGCTTTAGCGAGAGCATTAGTATTTGAGCCAGATTTGGTGCTAATGGACGAACCTTTGGGGGCGTTGGATAAAAAATTAAGGGAGCAAATGCAATACGAGATTAAACATATTCATGAAAACTTAGGAATGACAGTTGTTTACGTGACACATGACCAAACTGAAGCCTTAACGATGTCAGATCGCATAGCAGTTTTTAATGACGGTATAATTCAGCAGCTGGCTCCTCCGAATGTACTATACGAGAAACCGGAAAACGCTTTTGTTGCTGAGTTTATAGGCGAAAATAATCGATTGCAAGGAACGATAAAAGAGGTCGAAGGTGCGAGCTGCTTAGTTGCGGTAGAAGACCATTTAATATCTGCAACCAATGTTCATGAACGGCAGAAGGGTAGCAGTGTCATACTGTCGGTGCGCCCAGAAAGGATTATTCTTAATCCGAAAGTTGGAATTGACATGAATATTTTTGAAGCAGAAGTATTAGAGTTAATATACCTCGGAGATCATATTAGATGCAGAATGGGTATTTGCAAAAGTGATAATTTTATCGTTAAGATCCCTAATGATCACACGAATGACCCGTTGAACAAGGGTGACGTTGTCAAGATTGGATGGCAGGTAACAGATTGTAGGGCTCTTATTGTTATGTAGAAACAACCTCCGTCACGACGGCTTTTGAAAATATCTCTGCGCTACTTTCTAAAGAATATTCTCAATAAAATTTGGAACAGCGCGATTAACCAACTACCGTATGTATCGGTGATTAAACAAGGAGAATAAAAATGAAACTCCCAATAATAAAGAGCGCAATACTAGCAGGCGGTTTAGCCCTTGGCGCAAGCTCAGCCTATGCAGGTGATGCCTTGACGGTTGTCTCATGGGGTGGTGCTTATACCAAAAGTCAAATTGAGGCCTATCATAAGCCTTACACGGCTAAGTATGGCACTAAAATTCAATCTGAAGACTATAATGGTGGGCTAGCAGAAATTCGCGCTCAAGTTGAAGCAGGAAAAATTACATGGGACGTGGTAGACTTAGAAGTTTCAGATGCGGCGCGCGGTTGCGATGACGGATTATTTGAAAAAATCTCCGCCGGTTCACTACCAAATGGCGTTAACGGAGCGCTGCCATCCAAAGACTTTATACCTGGTGCTTTGCAAGAATGTGCAGTTGGGACCATTGTTTGGTCAACGATCTATGCTTACGATGCCGACAAGTACAAATCAGAAAAACCAGCAACGATATCTGACTTCTTTAACGTTAAAAAATTCCCTGGAAAAAGGGGAATGCGCAAGGTGCCGAAGGTGAATCTGGAATGGGCATTAATGGCAGATGGCGTTGATGGCAAGGACGTATACAAGGTATTAGCGACTAAGGCAGGTCAAGACCGAGCCTTTAAAAAGCTAGATACGATAAAAAATGATGTGCTTTGGTGGGAAGCCGGTGCTCAGCCTCCACAAATGCTTGCTGATGGCGAGGTTGTAATGACTTCAGCTTATAATGGACGTATTTTCAATGCGGCAGTGGCAGAGAAGAAAAATTTCGAGATTGTGTGGGACCGGCAGCTGTTTTCTTTTGACCTTTATGCTATTATTAAAGGAACCCCGAGATTTAAAGAAGCACTTCGGTATGTTCAGTTTTCGACTGCGTCCGAACAACTTGCTAATCAGGCCCGGTGGATTTCTTATGGGCCTACACGTAAGTCCTCTATCAAGCTAATTTCAACCCACGCAACAGCTGGAATTAAAATGATGCCGCATATGCCTACGGCGCCAAATAATTTTAAGACTGCAGTTTTAGAAAATGCAGAGTTTTGGTCCGATAACGGTGACGAATTAAACGAAAGGTTCAACGCTTGGTTGGCAAAATAATTCATAGATAAAGGTAGGCCTTAAAGGTCTACCTTCAAGTTAATAGATTGAACAAAATTAATTGCTGGTGAGGTAGTTCTCTTGACAAGTATTCTCACTGCAGATGGCACTCCACTAAAAGATAGTCTGTACAAGGCTGAAAAAGGGCGGCGTGTAAAAGCGTTCCTGCTAGTAGCCCCACTTTTACTTTTTGTATTGGTTTCTTTCGTTTTTCCAATATTCGAGATGCTTTTCAGGAGTGTGGATAATCCTGTTTTGGCTAAAAATCTACCACTAACAATTGAAAAACTTCAAAAATGGGAAGGAACTAATTTACCAGATCAGGAGACGTTTACACTTGTTGCAAAGGAATTATTGATAGCGAGAGAAAATAGCAAAGTTGGCAAGATCGCTGCCCGGCTTAATTTTGAGGCAGGTGGCATGCGAAGCATGATTAATAAGACTGTTAGGAAAGTGAGGAAATATAAGGGCAATGATTATAAAAAGGCATTAATTCAGTTCGATAAAAGATGGGGAAAGGTTGTCACTTGGAAAGTCCTTAAGCGTATAGGCCAAAGATATACAGGAGTTCAGTATCTTGCAGCTTTAGATCTGAAAGTGAATGCGGATAACACAATAGGGTTCCAATCCGAAGATAGACGTATTTATGTAAAAATTTTTCTGAGGACAATCTGGGTTAGTTTTTTAGTAACAATTTTCTGCCTTATTTTGGCATATCCAGTATCTTTTCTTTTGGCAACGCTCCCTTTGCGAATAAGCAATCTTCTTCTAATAATGGTCCTCTTACCATTCTGGACATCACTGCTTGTTAGGACCACATCTTGGATTGTTCTTCTCCAAAGAAATGGTGTTGTTAATGATATTCTAGTTGCATTGAATATAATTTCTGAAGATGGCCGTATTCAGATGATATACAACCAAACTGGTACCTTGATAGCCATGACCCAGATACTACTGCCGTTTATGATTTTGCCTCTTTATTCAGTCATGAAAACCATCTCTCCTTCGTATATGAGGGCTGCTAGATCGTTGGGCGCTAGCCCACTTAAAGCATTTGTCAGAGTTTATATGCCTCAAACGACGCCGGGCATTGGTGCCGGCTGCCTCCTCGTTTTTATTTTATCGATCGGTTACTATATCACTCCAGCACTTGTGGGCGGAAGGTCAGGCCAGCTCATAAGTAATTTTATAGCATATCACATGAAATCATCGCTTAATTGGGGTTTGGCTGCTGCATTAGGAACCATTCTCTTGTTTGCAGTCCTAATTCTTTATTACTTGTATAATAAAATTATTGGCATAGACAAAATGAAGTTAGGTTGAATAATATGGTATTTCCTCCGCACCTAGGAATTGGTGGAAAAATAGCACACTACAGTTTCATACTTTTCTGTGGTTTTGTCTTTGTTTTTTTAGTCGCACCTATCTTGGTGATTATTCCCCTTTCGTTTAATGCGGAGCCCTATTTTACTTTTACCGAAGGTATGATTTCCTTTGAACCGGAGGCATATTCTATTCGTTGGTACGCCGATATCGCTAAGAACCCACAATGGGCGTTCTCGGCCGCTAATAGCATAATCGTAGCGACTTGTTCGACTTTTTTAGCTACTTTACTAGGTACGCTCGCTGCGTTGGGCCTAAGTCAGTCTCATATGCCGTATAAATCTGCAGTAATGGGGGTGCTTATATCGCCCATGATCGTGCCGCTTATAATTTCTGCGGCAGGAATGTTCTTTTTTTATTCGAATATCGGATTAGCGCAAACGCTGCCTGGTTTAATTCTTGCACATGCCGTGCTAGGAACACCTTTCGTGGTGATAACCGTAACCGCCACTCTGACTGGCTTTGATCATTCATTAACCCGTGCATCGAAAAGTCTTGGTGCGGATAGCAGAAAAACGTTCTTTAAAATTCAAATGCCATTGATTTTACCAGGGGTAATTTCGGGAGCTTTATTTGCTTTCATAACTTCATTTGATGAGGTTGTAATAGTATTTTTCTTGGCGGGTTTTGAGCAACGAACGATTCCCAGGCAAATGTGGGCAGGCATACGAGAACAAATAAGTCCAACCATTCTGGCGGTAGCTACTATTCTCGTAGTTGTTAGTATTTTACTTTTAACAACAGTTGAACTTCTGCGACGTCGTAATGAAAGACTGCGTGGTATCTCTAAATCTTGAGGAAGTGAATTAATATAGGAAAAGAGTTGTTGCGAATGACTCGCAATTAAGTTATTGTCTTTGAAACTGTTGGGGTTTCAATTTGTATAGAGACAATTCCCTCATTCCTCGCGAGACTATCAAAATGGCCGCTTTGGGAGCCTTGATTGAACGTGAAAGAAGTTACGACGATCTTGCAAATGAAGTGCGCAGCTTCATAAGTAGGCTCGTGGGGCCTTCACTTGAGTTAATGGGTACATCAATTGAACTTCTAAAACTCGAGGGCCTTATCGAGACCGTCGATGACAAGGATAAAGGTGATGCGTCATTATTGCAGTTAAGTTCTGCAGGTTTACAAGAGCTCAAGGACTATCTCAGATCAAATCTTAAATCTGGGGGATCGGAACTAAACAAGCTGGTAATTGCTTTGAAATTGCGGTTCATGGATATTTTGAGTGAAGACGAAAGGCGAGATCAACTTACAGCTATTAGAGATATGTACCACAACGAGAAAAGAAGATTGGAAGATCTAAAAACTCAAACCACTTGGTTGACAGGATTTTTGTTGGAATCAATAGAGTTAGATCTCTTTGCAGTAAATAAAAGAATAGAGTGGTGCAACCGAAGAATAAAAACCCTTAAATAAACCTGCAAAACGTTTTTGCATTTAAGTATCCCTTCAAAGTATATGCTGCCCACCCGTAACAAAAATCTCTGTCCCCGTAATGTAGGTACTGTCGTCAGAACACAAAAAGTAAATAGTCGACGCAATATCGTTTGGTTGTCCTAACCTATTGAGGGGGATACGGGGGATAAGGACTTCAGTGTCAGGCGACAACATAGCTGTTTCAATTTCACCAGGTGCCACTGAATTTACTCGGACACCTAAATCCGCAAATTCATTGGCCATTTCTCTAGTGAGAGAACTTAGCGCTGCCTTGGAGGTGCTGTAAGCAGACCCTGCAAAAGGATGGATCGCATGTCCTGCTATTGAAGTAATATTGACGATCGAGCCATTACCTTTTCTCAAAGATGCTGCAAAGCCCCTAGCAAGTTTTAGGGGAGCAAAAAAGTTTAGTTCAAACACTCGTCTCCAAGCTTCAAGATCGCCATTTAAACATCCTAATCGTTCTTGCGTTGGTGATTTTGGCGACCATCCAGCATTGTTTACCAATGCGTGTAGTGGCTTGTCAGCAAGAAGCTCTTTAGCCCGCACGACGAAGTTATCGAGGCTTTCGCCATCCTCAAGGTCTGCTGTTATATGATGTGACCAATTAGGATCTCTCCGGCACTCTTCTGGTGGCTGTTCTCTGGAGCAGGTTATGACTTCCCAATTTTTTTTGCTAAAAAAGCTAACCGTGGAATGTCCTATTCCGCGGCTAGCTCCGGTCAAAATGACGGTTTTAGGATCGATTGCCATAACATCATAATATACAAATATTGGGTGGGGTTAAAGAGCGTTTTTTATTGGTCTCTTACCGCCTGTCGCAACCTATAAATTACGATGCTACTCACGGGTATAATCTTGTTTTAGTCCAAACATCCTCTGGAGATTGCCGTTCGAAGACAAATCGATCGTGTAACCTAAATTCGCCGTCTTGCCAGAATTCTATTCTCTTTGCTTTTATACGGTTACCACTCCAGTGGGTTGGTCGAGGTATCGTCTCTCCATTATATTTTTCTTCAAAAGTGTTGAGACGCTTGAGCAAATAATCTCTGGACTTTAGCACCTGTGACTGCATAGATGCCCACGCGCCAATCCTACTTAGTCGAGCTCTACTATTGAAGTATTCATCAGCTTCTTCGTCACTAACTTGAGAAACTTGTCCCTCTATCCTTACCTGCCTCTGGAGGCTTTTCCAATGAAAGCAAGCAGCAACGTTAGGATTACTCCTAAACTCGTTCGCTTTGCGGCTTTCTAAATTTGTGTAAAATACGAATCCATTTGTATCGAAGCCTTTAAGCAAAACCATTCTGACGGAAGGCACCCCACTTTTATCTGCTGTCGCTAGGGACATCGCATTAGGATCATTGATCTCAGTCTTTTCTGCGTTTTCGTACCATTCAGTAAAAAGTTCAAGTGGGTCAGTGGTTATAGGCTCGAACATAAGTGCTTCTCCATATCTGCCTAATATGCTGCCAAGGTTACGAACTTTACATGAGCCCGGATCACTTGATACTAGTGAATTGACTGCCAATAAAATAAGAATGGAAAACTAAATTAAAATGGGGTTTAAAGATACCTTTAATAAGTATTTTTTGATATGCTATGATCGACTTATGTTACAAACCTTGTCGATCTGGTTGCAATTTTGAAAGGGAATCTTTGGATGTTTTCGCGTTTGGCTATAGTTTTTCTTTTGACAGTGGGGCTGGTTGGTTGTCAAACAACTCAGGGTGAGGGAACAAAGCAGCGAGTAGGTACAATTTTAGGTGGTGTAGCTGGGGCTGTCACTGGTTCCCAATTTGGAAAAGGTTCTGGAAGAGTTGCAGCTGGGGCGGCTGGCGCTTTGTTGGGTGCATTTTTAGGCAACCAGATAGGATTGTCATTAGATAGAGCAGATAGACTTGCAATGCAGAAAACCACAACAACTGCGTTGGAGACTAGTAAAAGTGGAACGGCAGTGGCGTGGCGAAATCCAGATACAGGCAATAGAGGAACTGTAACGCCCAAACCAGCCTTTAAAAATAACAATGGTCGGTATTGTAGGGAATTCCAACAAACCGTCACAATAGGGGGCCGAACCGCTGAGGCATATGGGACAGCGTGTAGACAGCCGGATGGAAGTTGGAAAATTGTTAGATAACATTCTTTATACTTTAAAGAATACTTTTTACTGAAATGCTGTTGCTAAAAAGTAAAACAGATGACTGACCCCTACAAAACATTAGGTTTGGGTAGAGAAGCGAGTGCCGCTGAAATAAAAAGCGCTTATCGGAAGCTAGCAAAAAAGCATCACCCAGATTTAAATCCCGGGAATGCGGAGCGGTTTAAAAACATAACAGGTGCCTACGATATTCTCTCAAATCCTGAGAAAAAAAAGAAATTTGACCGGGGGCAACTAGATCCTGCTTCTGGCGCAGAGAGGCCGGGAGCTGGTTTTTGGGGCCAGTGGGGTGGTGCTCAAAAGACTGGTAAGTCTTTTAGCTTTGATGAATTTGATGGAATCAATAACGATATATTTTCAAGTTTTTTCAGAAACGCTAGAGGTGATATTCAAGGGCGTCCTGAAACCGGTAGTTACAGAAAAAACTCGGCGAAGGAAAATAATAAGCCCAAAAACACAAATTACAAACTTACTGTGCCCTTTACCGAGGCCACGCTAGGCATAAAAAAACACGTCACACTCTCTGATGGAAAAGTTGTAAATATGTCAATTCCACCAGGAACTGAAACTGGAATGAAATTACGGTTGAAGGGTCAGGGAAGGGTTGCAGAAAAAAGTTCAAAAAAGGGTGATGCCGTCATAGAAATCACTGTTCAGGATCATGAACATTTTGTTCGGAAGAGCCAGGATATTCATATAGACATTCCCATTAGTCTACCCGAAGCTATCTCCGGTGCGACAATTATTGTCCCAACGATTTATGGGAATGTTACCTTAAAGGTCCCAATAAATTCAAACAGCGGATCAATTTTAAGGTTGAAAGGGAAGGGTGTCCCAAAATCGAAGGAACATAATCTTGGTGACCAATACATTCGTTTGCAAGTTACCCTGCCGGATAAAATCGACAATGAATTAAAGGAGTTCATAGAAAACTGGGGTAAGAAAAATGAATATAATCCAAGGCAAAAGGTAAAAATCACATGATAACAAATTACGGCTAAATCAAGTAGGCTAGAATTTATTGTGTTCAAGAAGAGCTCAGGCAATAGTCTAATTAGAATAAGAAAAAGACGCTTTCTGGGTCCTGGAGGTGGGAGAGGCACCTCACGGCGAAATTTAAAGCTCGTAATAGAGAGTGAGGAGAATAGAGAGGGAATTTCTCATTCTGAAATATTATCGGGGCAAATATGGGACCGTTTAGGTTCTAAAGGCCGATTTGTTGCAATAGCCATTTTAATTGCAATATTTATGGCGGCTTCGAAAATTTACTATGATAAATCACAGGTTGATAGGCTCGTTTTTATAGATAAAACGAGCCAAGCGCAAAATAGCTTGGGTAAAGAATTGTACCAGGCAAATTGCGCATTTTGCCACGGGGATAAGCTCCAGGGTCAACCGCACTGGGATAAAACATATATTGAGGGGAAACGACCTGCCCCTCCGTTGAACGCTTCTGGCAATATAGCGTTGCTTTCAAATCGAGAGCTTTTTGAAATTACGAAATATGGAGGCCAACCCTTTGCTCCGCCAGGCTATATAAATGAAATGCCGGCTTTTGAAATGCTTCTAAAAGATAGTGAAATATGGGCTATTCTAGCTTTTTTGAGGGCGGAATTTTAGATGTATTGATATTATAGATAGGGAAGCTTTGGTTCGACATTTGAAATTGGAGCAAAAAAATGGTTAAGGACTGTAATGACAATGATATCCAAGAGATAGTTAGCTTACTTGGACAGTACTTTGACGGTCTTTATGAAGGAGATACGAACAAGTTTGAAAATGTTTTCCACGAAAGCGCGCATCTTTATTCATCAGATGGCACAAAGATTGACGATTGGGAAAGGTCGTTCTATTTTGAGATGATTAAGAAACGTGCATCTCCATTGGCGCAGAACTTACCCCGGCATGATAAGATTGTTTCGGTAAACAAATCTGGGCCATCAACCGCAATGGCGGTAGTTAATTGTGCTATCCCACCAAAGTATTTCACCGACTATTTAACAATATTGAAAACCTCAGATGGATGGAGGATTATTTCAAAAACTTTCCATACTGATATTCACGATTAAAGTAAAACGATCATTTTCCATCGTCTAACATCATTTTATTTAAACGTAACCGCAATGCGTTGAGCCGAATAAACCCATGGGCGTCAGCATGATCGTAATCGGCTGCTCCTTGCTCAAATGTTACATAATCCGCTGAATAGAGACTTTTCTCGGACTTTCTTCCGACAACAATCGTGTTACCCTTATATAACTTTAAGCGAACGGTACCATTGACATTTCTTTGGCTAAAATCTATCGCTGATTGAAGCATCTCCCGTTCAGGTGAATACCAAAATCCATTGTATATCAGTTCAGCATAACGAGGCATTAATTCATCTTTCAAGTGTGCCATGCCTCTGTCCAGAGTTAAACTTTCGATGGCGCGATGAGCGACATGTAAAATTGTGCCGCCCGGCGTTTCATACAAACCCCGATTTTTCATACCAACAAACCGGTTTTCTACTAAATCAAGACGTCCTATACCATTTTCCTTTCCAAATTGATTTAGCTGCGACAGGAGGTTCGCTGGGCTAAGAGCTGTGCCATTAATGTTGGTTGCATCTCCCTTATCAAAACCAATTTCAATATAAGTTGGTTTATCGGGTGCATCTTCCGGAGCTATAGTACGCGAATAAATAAACTCTTCTGCCTCAATCCAGGGATCTTCCAAAATTTTTCCTTCACTAGACGCATGTAGAAGATTGGCGTCTACGGAAAAGGGTGCTTCGCCGCGCTTATCTTTTGCTATCGGAATTTGTCTCGACTCTGCGTACTGGATTAAGTCCTGGCGCCCCTGAAAATCCCATTCGCGCCAGGGGGCTATGATTTTTATATGCGGATTTAATGCATAGTAACAAAGTTCAAAGCGGACCTGATCATTTCCTTTGCCGGTTGCGCCGTGGGCAACAGCATCGGCGCCCGTCATTTTTGCTATTTCAATTTGTCTTTTAGCTATAAGCGGCCGAGCAATGGATGTTCCAAGAAGGTACGTACCTTCATAAACTGTATTGGCTCTGAACATTGGAAAAACAAAATCGCGAACAAATTCTTCTCTCAGGTCCTCTATGAAGATTTCCTTTATCCCTAGTAGTTTTGCTTTTTCGCGAGCAGGCTCTATATCCTCCCCCTGTCCAAGGTCAGCTGTAAAGGTGACAACTTCACAACCATAGTTATCTTGGAGCCATTTAAGGATAATAGATGTGTCCAACCCCCCGGAGTAGGCAAGAACCACCTTTTTTACTTCGTTGCTCATGTAATCTCCAAATTCTATCGTTGTAATAAAGTTTTTAGCGGCATGCGATTATAGGGGTAAGTGTCAAAAACGCCACACCTAGTTTTCTTCTTACTTAGCAAAACTCAACCAAAATTCATTCTTGGTTTAGGAACTAGCTAGCACACGCCCTGCTTTTAAGGACAGAGATCTCCA
>Ga0160423_10000593_pt1 | contig 29898 bp, 41 predicted proteins | sample CRUFie14St8metaG_FD_108191 | JGI IMG/M metagenome (GOLD analysis project Ga0160423, IMG submission 108191) | Marine microbial communities from the Costa Rica Dome - CRUD Field 142mm St8 metaG | ecosystem: Environmental > Aquatic > Marine > Oceanic > Photic zone | place: Costa Rica: the Eastern...
ACACCATTCTCTTTATAATAAATTTCATTTTCATGAACAATTGTGTTTGCCCCTTGACTAATCGCTTGATTTATAAATCTATGGCCATCTTCCTTATCTCCTTGGATTGCAATAAATAAATCACCAGTCGATATCTTTCTAGAATCAAATCTAATTTGTTTAACACCAATACTTGTATTTCCAGAGATTGATTTGATAGATACACCAAACAATATGTCTCTTAATAATTTCATAATAATTCTAATATAATTATTGTTCCTTTTTTGCTATTAGATCCTTTTTTTAAAGATTGTTTAACAACTCTACCACTACCAATAGTTTGAACATTAAAATTCATATTTTCTAAAATTGAAATAGCGTCCATAGCTGGAAGCCCAATAAGATTTGGTATTTTATTATTATAACCTTTAACTATTTCAAAGTACTGATCAAATTGAGATTTTGCTTCAATTGACTTCAAATTAATATTTTGAATTGTTTCAATTTTAGGAGTATTAGTATATATTTTCTTTGCGATTTTTTTGAAAACTGGACCTGAGACATCAGCCCCATAATAACCTAAATTTTTATCAGGTTCGTGAATAACTACTATACATGAATATTTTGGAGAATCAGATGGGAAATATCCGGCAAAAGTTGAAATATAATTTAATTGATCCTTGTCAACATAGTTTTTTTGACATGTCCCTGTTTTACCAGACATTGAAAAATTTTCTGAGTACAATCCATGGGCTGTTCCATTAGGTTTTTCAACCACATTTTTCAATAAAGCTCTTAGCTTTTGAATTGTTTCAGGTTTACATATTTGAGGATTAATAACTTCTGTATTAAAAACTTCAACAGTTTTATCAATTGATTTTACTTTATCTTTAAATCGTGGCTTTACCATTTTTCCTCCATTTGCAATAGCATTATAAAAAGTCAGTATTTGAATAGGGGTAAATTCAACCCCATAACCAAAAGCCATCCATTGCAATGCAATTCCACTCCAAAGATTATTTTTTATTCTTGGATCTGGAATAGTAGATTTTCCTTCTCCTTTAATTGGCAGCATTAAAGGATCATTTAAATTCATTCTATATAAACCATCAACAAAGGCTGATGGTTTATGTTTGTAAGAATTATAAATGGCTGAAACTAAGCCAGTGTTAGACGAAACTTCAAAAGCCTCACCAACAGATATCTTACCGTAACCACCTTTTTTTGAATCCTTAACTTTTTTATTATAAAAAGTTAAAATTCCATTTTTTGTATCAACAATAGTTGTAGTGTCAACTTTATTATCATCTAAAGCAACAGCTAAAGCCATTAATTTAAATGTTGAGCCAGGCTCTTGAGATTCTGCAATAGCATAATTTAATCGTTCGTAATAATGACCTTTAGAATTTCTGCCAAGATTTGAAATTGCTCTAATTTCACCAGTTGAGGTTTCCATTACAATTACTGAACCGTGATCAGCTTTGTATAACTCTAACTGTTCTAACAGAGCATGATGAGCAATATCTTGAATATTAACATCAATAGTTGTATATAAATCAAAACCATCTTGGGGATCATTTTGATTATAGTCTTCAATAGGCTTCCATTTACCGTTACCAATACTTTGTTTTAACCTGTTGCCGTCAATTCCGCGCAAGTATTTTTTACCAAAGGCTCCGTCGATACCAACACAAGTAATCTTTCCATTATGATCAGTTTTTTCATAACCAATCGTTCGCCTTGCAATACTCCCTAAAGGATATTCTCGCTTTGTAGATTGTTCAACAATTAATCCCCCTTTATAAGCCCCTAAATTAAGTAAAGGAAAAGATCTGAATCTAAGAAATTCAGAGTAATCTAAATTTCTAGCTAATAAGAAATAGCGATTCTTATTTTTACGAGCATTTCTCAAATTTTTTTGTAATTCTGCAGAAAAGTCTATTGATCTTGCATAATCAGAATTAAAGAAATTAGAAATTGAATCAGAAAGTGCTTGAACATGTATTTGAAAATTTTTGTTTGATGGAGTTAATAAGTCAATTCTAATATCATACTTTGGAACAGATGTCGCTAATAAATTCCCATCGTGAGAATATATATTGCCTCTGTTTGCGGGAATACTAAAATCTTTTATTGATCGCTTTACAGCTAATGACCTATATTTATCACCTTGAATAAATTGAATGTTAAATAGCTTATAAATAATACAAAATGCAAATACAAATATACATACAGAAATGAAGTATAGTTTTTTCAATATCTCAGTTTCTTTATCTGTCATTAAGGATTATTTTTTTTTATTGAAATTTTAATAGGTGGTGTTTTTGATGGATATATATCAAAAACATTCATTTTTTTTATTAAAAATGATTCCATTTTTAAACTCATTAATTTTGACCTAGTTTCAACATATTTAGAACGAAGAGCTTTAACCTCTTCATTAAGCTTTGAAATTTTATGAACTTTACTGTCAGTATTGTGTGAACTTGCAATTACTATTAAAGCTAAACAAGAAAAAAAGATTATAAGACTCCATTTCTTATATGCACCTTTATCGACCAGAAATTTACCTTTTAAAATGCTATAAATTGTTTGCCTCATTTTTAAATTATAATTTTTCAGCTATTCTTAGCTTTGCGCTTCTTGATCTACTATTAATTTTAATTTCTTTTTCAGATGGAGTAATTAATTTTCCAACTTTTTTAAATGGAACCTTGAAATTGCCAAAAACATCACGTTTTGGCTCACCATTAAACATCCCATTTCGTATAAATCTCTTCACTAAACGGTCTTCTAATGAATGATATGATATCACGCTCAATCTCCCGCCAGTTTTCAATATTTTTTTTGCATCTATCAAAAAATATTTTAATACTTCTAATTCATTATTAACTTCAATTCTAATAGCCTGAAATATTTGTGCGAGAATTTTATTATACTTTATTCTTGGTAGGTAAGTTTTTAATACTTCCTTTAACTGAAATGTGGTTAAAATTGGACTAGCTGACCTTGCCTCGACAATTTTTCTTGCAATAGCTGGAGCTAAACGTAATTCTCCATAATCTCTAAATATTCGCTTCAAATCAGACTCTTTATATTCATTTATAATTATTTGAGCAGAAATTTTGTTGTTTTCATTCATTCTCATATCCAGCGGTGCATCATATCGAATAGAAAACCCACGTTTTGGAGAATCAAACTGATGTGATGAAACACCAAAATCAGCTAAAATACCATCAACAAAATCTATCCCATTAAATTTCAAAAATCTACTCATATGTTTAAAATTTTCATTGAGCAATAACAATCTAGAATCATTAACATTATTTAAAAGAGCGTCTTTATCTTGATCAAATGCGATCAATTTTCCTTTAGGGCCGAGATTATTTAAAATTTCCTTACTATGACCCCCTCCTCCAAAAGTAACATCAACATACACACCATCATTTTTTATGTTTAAACCTGAAATCGCTTCTTTAACTAAAACTGGACTATGATAATCAATTTGACTCATCTTGACCCATTACATCTTCAGCCAAAACAGCGAAATCACTTGCAGCATCATCAATAGCTTTTTCATATTTATTTTTATCCCAAATCTCAATAATATTAACTGTAGAAGTTAAAATTACATCCTTAGTAATTCCAGCAAAAGCTATTAACTCTTTTGGAATTAATATTCTACCAGAGGAGTCTGATTCAATAAATCGTACACCAGCTGTAAACCTCCTGATAAAATCATTATTTTTCTTTTTAAAACGATTTAGTTTATTGACCTTTTTCATAAGTGCTTCCCATTCATTGAGAGAATAAAGTTCAAGACATGGTTGAAATACTGCACGTTTTAAAACAAAACCAGAGTTAATTGAGAAGGCTAATTGCCTTTTTAAATCGACTGGAAGCATTAGGCGACCTTTAATATCAGCCTTACATTCATATGATCCAATAAGTGTTTGCATTGTCAATAATTAACTTGGCGGTTAAACTATATCAAATTTAGAAAATATTTCCCACTTTTTACCACTTTTTACCACTTTAATATTAAAAATCTATGAAATGCAAAATACATCGATAAAAAACACATCTTTAATTATATAAATAATTGATTTTCAATTATTTATATTTAAATTAAACAAATTAGTGCTATACATCATATTTTGAATAATTTTAAAGTAAATTGATTATTCTTGAAGAATAAAAACTACATAATATTAATTTTGAATTATATAAACATTGAATATTTTTTAAATAAATTTGATTAGCTTTGTCTATAACCAATTACTCAACATTCTTAATGAAATATACATTAAAGAAAGACGGAAAATATAATTACGCTGAGATTGGAGTTGGCCGTCCTATTATTATACTACACGGACTAATGGGTGGGCTAAGTAATTTTGATGGTGTAATTCAAAAGTTTAGCAAATCCGGGTACAAATTGGTTTTACCAGAACTACCTTTATATACACAAAGTTTATTTAATACAAACGTTAAAAGCTTTGCAAAATATCTCAAAGATTTTATTGATTACAAAAACTATAAAAATGTTATACTGGTTGGTAATTCTTTGGGAGGTCACATTGGACTTTATTACACCAAGCTAAATCCAAATCGAGTTTCTGGGCTAGTAATTACAGGGAGTTCTGGCTTATATGAAAGTGCTATGGGTAGTGGATACACAAAACGAAGCGATTATAACGTAATTAAAGCTAAAGCAGAAGAAGTATTTTATGATCCAGCAATTGCAACAAAAGAAATTGTTGACGATGTTTACAAAACTGTTAATGACAAAAATAAGTTAGTGAAAATATTAGCGATTGCAAAAAGCGCCATTAGGCACAATATGGCACACGATCTTCCAAAAATGCAAACGCCTACTTGTATTATTTGGGGTAAAAATGATATTGTAACCCCTCCAAATGTTGCTGATGAATTTAACAACTTACTTCCAGATTCAAATCTTTTCTGGATTGATAAATGTGGACATGCTGCGATGATGGAGCACCCTAATCGTTTTAATATAATTCTTGAAAATTGGCTAAAAGCTAGAGGACTGTAAATTATATTTAATGCAAATCAAATCTGCGAAATTTGTAGTTAGTAACCAGAAAGTTTCAAATTGCCCAGATAACTTACTTCCAGAATATGCATTTATTGGAAGAAGTAATGTAGGTAAATCATCTTTGATTAATATGCTGACAAATCAAAAAAAGTTAGCAAAAACCTCAGGCCGACCTGGAAAAACCCAATTAATTAATCATTTTGTAATTAATGAAAAATGGTATCTAGTTGACTTGCCTGGATATGGATATGCTAGAGTTTCGAAAAAAACTAAAAAAACCTTTCAAGCTTTTATCACAGCATATTTCAAAGAAAGAAAACAACTAGTTTGTGCATTTGTTTTAATTGATATAAGACATAAGCCTCAAGAAATTGATCTTAAATTCATGCAGTGGCTCACTGAAAATGAGATAGCATTCAGTATAATTTTCACAAAATCAGATAAACTGAAGCCTAATTATATTCAAGATAAAATCTCATCATATAAGGAAATTGTAGAAGAAATATGGGAAGAAATGCCAAATTATTTCATAACCTCCTCAACAAAACATGCTGGTAAAGAGTCATTGTTAAATTTTATTGGGACAATTAATTCATCTCTTAAAATTAACCCTTGATTTTGTTAATCAGATTTATTGCTGAGTATTTTTTTTTAATTTAGCGCAAACTAAAATATTTAATGGCATATTTACAAAATATAGGGGCTTATTTTATAATGATTTCGGAAATGTTTAGACGACCAACCAAGTGGTCTGTTATGAGAAATTTGATTTTTAAAGAAGTTGAAGACTTAGTCATCGGATCATTGGGTATTGTAGCTTTCATTTCATTTTTTGTTGGAGGTGTTGTCACAATACAAACTGCCTTAAATATAAATAGTCCCCTAATCCCAAAATACTTGGTAGGTTTTGCAACAAGGCAATCCGTCATTTTAGAATTTGCTCCAACTTTCATTTCTGTTATTATGGCTGGAAAAGTTGGTTCCTTTATAACTTCTAGTATTGGTACAATGAGAGTAACTGAGCAAATAGATGCCTTAGAAGTGATGGGAGTTAACTCTATAAATTATTTAGTTTTCCCAAAAACTATAGCAATGTTACTATATCCATTTGTCATATCAATAGCTATGTTTTTAGGAATAATTGGTGGAATGGCTGCTTGTGTTTATGGAGGATTTTCCACTTTAGAAGACTATATTACTGGAATTCAGCTAGATTTTATTCCTTTTCACATAACATATGCCTTTATAAAAACTATAGTATTTGCATTTGTATTGTCAACTATACCTTCTTATCATGGATATTATATGAAAGGAGGAGCATTAGAGGTTGGAAAAGCTAGTACAATCGCATTTGTTTGGACAAGCGTAGTGATAATTCTTCTTAATTATATATTAACACAAATGTTGCTAAGCTAATGATTGAAGTAAAAAATTTAAACAAATCATTTGAAGAAATAAAAGTATTGAAAGGGATTTCAACTACTTTTGATAAAGGAAAAACAAACTTAATCATAGGGCAAAGTGGTTCTGGAAAAACAGTTTTTTTAAAGTGTTTGTTAGGATTATTCTCCTATAATAAAGGAAGCATTTCATATGATAATGAACAATTTACAAATCTAAGTGATCTAGAAAAAAGAACACTACGTTCAAAAATTGGTATGGTTTTTCAAGGTAGTGCTCTATTCGATTCTATGACAATTTTAGAAAATGTAATGTTTCCACTTCGTATGTTTACAAATCAAGAAGAAAATGAAATGAAGGATCGTGCTCATTCTGTACTAAAGCGTGTAAACTTAACTAATGCAGCATCAAAAATGCCAAGTGAAGCATCTGGCGGTATGCAGAAAAGAGTAGCAATTGCTAGAGCTATAGTCAATAATCCAAAATATCTTTTTTGTGATGAACCAAATTCTGGATTAGATCCAAAAACAGCAATAGTAATTGATAATTTGATTCAAGAAATAACAAAAGAATATGGGATGGTTACTGTAATAAATTCGCATGATATGAACTCCGTAATGGAGATTGGAGAAAAAATTATTTTTTTAAAAAATGGAGAAAAAGCATGGGAAGGAGATAAAGATAACATATTCAAAACTGACAATGAGATAGTTTCAGATTTTGTTTACTCTTCGAATTTATTTAAAAAAGTCAGAGATGTGTATTTAAAAAACTACTGATTCTAATCTGAAAAGATTTCAATTTTTTTAAACCCATTATCTTTAATAAGCCAAGCTTTTAGCTCCTTATTTTTTTCAATTTTTAGACTGTCTGAAATCGTAGGACCCCATTTAACCTTGGCAATACAAATTGTATCAGTAGCTCTAAAGTCAGAAGATTGTAGCAAGTTAGAATATCCAAAAGATTGTAAGTCAGGAAATTGAATTTTAACATCTTTGGCAACATTTAAAAAATTTATATTAAAATTAGAGTTTTGTATCTCCCCAATTACTAAATTTAAACTATCAATAGTATAATTTAAAGCCTCGATTTTGTCAATTGCAATATCATAGAGCTCTAAAATCTTATCGGTACTTCGGTTACTGTTACCATTAATTATGAGTTCAAAAGATTTTATTCCTTCAAACTGATTTAATTCATTTAACAAATCTGATTTTGTTGCGTCACTTATATCTCCATTAAAATTAAGTGTTATTCTTTTTGAATCCTTATCAATTTCCTCACGTTGTAACCACAGATTAGGGTTACTCTTAATTTCGTTTTCTAAAAAGGCATTATATTCAATGTCATATTCAGATTCTTTTAAGACATTATAAAAAGTCCAGCCTGCATAAAGCGTTAACGTAAATGCAACTGCTGCTGCAATTCTAGCAATAATTCTACGTCTTTTAGAATTAGCATAAGTAACCATTGGAAAACGTAAAAATTTCAATAAAAGAAAAGTAGCCAAGGCGATAAATATCGTATTGATTATAAACAACAACATCGCACCACTAAAATATTCCCAATTACCTTGAGAAAGCCCATATCCAGCAGTACAAAGCGGTGGCATTAAGGCAGTTGCAATAGCAACTCCAAAAATTACAGTTGCAATGGTTCCTTTTTTAGTACGTGCAATAATTAAAGCTGAACCACCAAAAAAAGCTATCAATACATCTCTAATATCTGGTTCAACTCTACCCAAAAGCTCAGAAGTTACAGTCTGTAATGGAAAAAATCTAAAGAATAAAAAAGCAGTAAATAAACTTAGTACTAACATAGTACCTAAATTAATCAATGACTTTTTCAGCGTGTCAATATCATTTGTAGCTATGGAAAGACCAACTCCTAAGATGGGTCCCATTAATGGGGATATTAGCATGGCTCCAATCACAACCGCTGTTGAATTAGCATTGAGTCCAACTGAACACACAAAAATAGAACAAATTAAAATCCAAGCAGTAGCACCTTTTATGGAAATATCATTTTTTATAGCAGAAATAGTAGCCTCTCGATCTGTATCGTGACGAAAATCTAAGAGCTCAACAAGAAACAACTTCAAAGATGAAAAAAAACCTCTAGCATCCTGTTTCAAAGCTGATTTAGAGTTTTCTAGAGATTCCTCTTGATTTTTTTTATTATAATTCTCATTCATCATTACGTTTTTTTAAAATATCTTAATCTTAAAAACATTTAACAGATTTTACTTTTCTCGTATTTTCTGGAAATATAAGCAAAATTTGTGTTTTATTCATCTATCAATTCAACCTCAGCATTGGGATTAAATGCATAAATCCGACCTGAATCAATTGAAATACACTCATATCGAGTACGCCTTTTCTTTCCTTTTTTGTAAACTTTACCATTAGAAGCTATAAACTTAGATCCAGATTTCACATCATAAATATAGATTTTATTGTTAGGGGGATCAAGAGATTTTAAAGCCAATGACAAATGAATGTCTGAGTCAGTAGTTGCTTTTGGATTCTTAATATATTTGGCTAAAAAAGGTAAAATCGTGTTTGGAAATACATCTGGTCTTAAAAAAGGTAACATTATTTTTTGAAACATCTTTTTCCACTCCAGTCCGTGAGGTTGTATGTTATTTCCATAACATTTATAAGCACGGTAATGTGCAATTTCATGAAGTAAAGTTATAAGAAAACGGCAGGGATTTAAGCTTTTATTAATCGTTATTAGATGTCCACCACTTGTAAGTTTACGGTAATCGCCATGACGAGTTTTTCGAGGTTTTTTAACAATAATTTGTAAATCTTTATCGCTTAAAAGTGCATCAATTTCCCCTTGGGCTGCTTCTGGTATATGTATTGCAATATGCTGATCCATAAAGAATTTTACATGCGCTCTGGAACATTAATCCCAAGTAAACCAAAGGCTTTTTTTATTGTATCACCAACTAAACTACAAAGCTTAATTCTAAACTGTTTTTGAGCTAACGTTTCAGCGCCAAAAATGGAAATATTTTGATAAAAAGAATTAAACTCTTTTACCAAATCATAGGTATAGTTTGCCACAATAGCAGGACTGTAATTAGCAGCGGCTTGCTGTATTGTTGCTGGAAATACTTGTAATTGTTTCAATACATTTCTTTCCTTTTCGTTCAATGAAACTATAGCTAACGGCGGTTCTAGATCTAAGTCAGCTTTTCGCAGAATGGCTTGAATTCGCGCATAAGTATATTGAATAAAAGGACCTGTATTCCCTTGAAAATCTACTGATGCTTCTGGATCAAATAAAATTGTTTTTTTAGGGTCTACCTTTAAAATAAAATACTTGAGTGCACCTAAACCAATTATTGAATAAGTTTCATTCTTTTCGTCAACAGAATAGCCTTCTAATTTACCTAATTCTTGAGAAATAGCCTTAGCAGTTATGGTCATTTCAGAAATTAGTTCGTCTGCATCTACTACTGTTCCTTCACGACTTTTCATCTTGCCACTAGGTAAATTTACCATACCATAGCTTAAATGAAAAAGGTTATCTGCCCATTTAAAACCTAATTTTTTTAGAATTAAAAATAACACTTTAAAATGATAGTCTTGCTCATTACCAACTGTGTAAACCATGGCGGAAACATCTGGAAAGTCTTTGAGTCTTTGAATTGCAGTACCAATATCTTGAGTTATATAAACAGCGGTCCCGTCGGCTCTTAAAACAATTTTTTCATCCAAACCATCTTGTGACAAATCACACCAAACAGAGCCATCAGATTTTCTGTAAAATACACCTGAACTCAATCCTTCATCGATGAAGGATTTTCCCAACATATAAGTCTGGCTTTCATAATAATAATTATCAAAATCAACACCTAAATTTTTATAAGTGATTTCAAAGCCAGAATAAACCCATTGGTTCATCTGCTCCCATAATGAAATAGTATCTGGATCGCCAGATTCCCATTTCAAGAGCATTTCTTGAGCTTCTAAAAGAATTGGAGCTTTAGTTTTAGCTTCTTCATTAGAAAAACCTTGTATTTCTAAATCTGCTATTTGACTTTTGTAAACCTGGTCGAATTTTACATAAAAATTTCCAACAAATTTGTCACCCTTTTGTGCAGTACTTTCAGGAGTTTGACCTTGACCATAGCGCTTCCAAGCAAGCATACTTTTACATATATGAATTCCACGGTCATTGATGATTTGAGTTTTATAAACCTTATGACCTGCCGCCTTTAAAATCTGAGCTACACTATAACCTAAGAGATTGTTACGTATGTGTCCTAGATGAAGGGGTTTGTTAGTATTGGGTGACGAATATTCTACCATGATAGTAGATTTTGAAGCAGGATCAGAAAAACCATAATTTAAATCTGAACTGAGATCCTGAAAAATTTCCATGTAATAGTCATTGGAAAGCACAAGATTTAAAAACCCTTTTACCACATTAAAGTCTACAACTTCCTGGGAGTTCTCGACCAAGAACTGCCCCAATTGTTCTCCCAGCATTGCAAGATTCATTTTGACATGTCGAAGCATAGGAAATATCACAACAGTGATGTCACCTTCAAAATCTTTTCGAGTAGATTGAAATTCGACAGATTCAATTGATGAAGAAAACATTTCATCAAACGCATTAAGGATTTGCTTAGATAAACGTTGTTGAAGGTGCATTAGGAAATATATTTCATTTTCAAAGATACATTTTTTTAAACCTAAATTTTAGTTGCTTTAGGCAAAAATATCTCAGCAATCATACATCGCGCACTACCTCCACCACAAGCTTCTATTGTAGGTAATGGACTTGAAATAATTGTACTATGTTTTTCAAGGACCTCTATTTGACTTTGATCTAGACAATCAAAAGCTGATTGACTCATTACAAGATAAGGAATTTCATCGCTGCCTTTTAATTGAAGCATATTACCAGCAAATTGATGAACCTGTGTTTCTGAAATATCAACAATTTGTTTACTATCTTGCATTAGATGCTTTACAACATTTTTACGCTCTTTTTTATCGTCAATCGAAGCTAGACAAACTACTGCAAAGGAGTCTCCAATACACATCATAACATTAGTGTGATAGATCTTCTTACGCACTCCAAGAACGGTTTGATAGGCTGAAAAGATAATGGGGAAATAATCAAAATCTTCGCAAAACTCGATAAACAAATCTTCATCTGCTCGTGGTGAAAGGGCGCAATACGCTTTTCTATTTATTCGGTCTAAAATAATACTACCTGTTCCTTCTAAGAATACTGAGGTAGCTTCGGCTTTTGTGTAATCTTGAACAGAATTGATTAAAAACCCTTGTTTTTCCACACCTTCCAATATAGATTCTTTACGCTCTAAACGTCTGTTTTCGGCAAACATTGGATACAAGGCAATAGTTCCATTTTGATGAAAGGAAATCCAATTATTGGGAAAAATAGAATCTGGTGTATCGAATTCTTGGGTGTCATTTATGACAATGACTTGAATCCCGACAGCTTTTAATTTATTTACAAAAGCATCAAACTCCTCAATCGCCTTGGCATTTATGATTGTTGGACTTAAATTACCCAATACTTTCTGATAATAATTGTTAACCGCTGTTTGCTCGTTCATTCGAAATTGAACAGGACGAATCATTAAGATGCTATTGGTAATTTGACAGTTCATTTCAAGCACGAATTAGTGGCATGGTTGAACAACGAAACAGGCCACCTTGTTTAGAAATTTCTGAATATGAAACTTCTTCAACAATAAAACCTTGAAGGCGTAGCCATTGGTTAAGACGAGTGAAACTTCGTTCTGAAACAACTACTTGTTCTGAAATTGAAACAACATTACAATTCATTGAAGCCATTTCTTTCTTTGTTGCATAAAATAAATTATCTTTTCTAAAAAGATTTTCAATGAATCTAAGTTCAGAACAATTTAAAAAACCTTCTTTATGAATTAATGCCTTGCCTTTTCCAATGGGCTGAAAACAACAATCAAGGTGTAGTGCATTTTCGTAGGGATTTGTATTGGATTTTTTTAGTTCAAAAGATTTTATAATCTTTTTTGGAAATAATTCTTTAATAGTTTCAATAGCATTTATATTAGTCCGAGCAGTTATTAAATTTGGATAATCTAAACCCCCATAATAACCAATAAAAATATAATTATCATAAAGTATAACGTCACCTCCTTCAATATGACAATCCCCTGGTAGTTCGATAATTTTTTCTGGATTTATCAGCCTTATGATGTCAGATATAGCTCCAAACTCTCGTTCTCTTTCAGGAAGAATGTTTGATTTGATAAGTATATCATCAATAACAAATGCTATATCTCTAGCAAAAATCTGGTTATAGTCAGAGATAAGCTTAGGCCTGTAAACCTTTACATTGTATGATTCAAAAACAGACTCTAATTCTCTCATCTCATTAATCATATCATCTTCTTCGGGGTAAGAACCTGCCTTAACATGCATTAAACTGTTTGGATCATAACAATCTTCAGGAGTGGGAATTGGACCATTGCTTTTAGCTATACCCATCAAAACAGTTTTCAAAAGACCTGTTTCGTTGTTTACATTAAGATTAATCATAATAATTTATGAATTAGTCATTGCATGACTTAAATTGTCGGTAATTTGCTCCAGTGTATACTTGGCGCGGTCTACCAATAGGCTCTTTCTTTAGACGCATTTCACGCCAATGACCAATCCAGCCAGGAAGACGACCAAGAGCGAACATAACAGTAAACATATCAACTGGAATTCCCATAGCCCTATATATTATTCCAGAGTAAAAATCTACATTTGGGTAAAGTTTACGTTCAACAAAATAAGGATCTGATAAAGCTTCTTTTTCGAGTGACTTTGCTATTTCAAGAATTGGATCCTCAACTCCTAAATCATTTAAAACCTCATCAGCAGCGACTTTAATTATTTTAGCACGTGGATCAAAGTTTTTGTATACCCTGTGACCAAAACCCATGAGTCTAAATGGATCGTTCTTATCTTTAGCTTTAGCCATATACTTTTTTGTATCACCACCATCTTGCTTAATTGCTTCCAACATTTCCAGAACAGCTTGATTAGCCCCTCCATGTAATGGCCCCCATAAAGCAGAAATACCAGATGATATTGATGCAAATAGCCCTGCATGAGATGATCCAACTATTCTTACAGTTGATGTTGAACAATTTTGTTCGTGATCAGCATGAAGTATTAAAAGTTTATTGAGTGCCTTTACAATAATTGGATTTTCAACATAATCTTCATTAGGTTTTTTAAACATCATCTTGAGAATATTTTCAACATAACCCAATGTATTATCTCCATACTCTAAAGGCAAACCATATTTTTTTCTATAAGTCCATGTAACAAGAACAGGTATTTTACCTAAAACTGTTACGATATTATTATATAATGCTGTTTTACTTCGGTCATAATCAATATTACTGATTTTATCATTAAATGGGTTGAAAGCCGTCAATGCACTAGTCAACGAGGAAAGTATTCCCATTGGATGAGCAGCCTTTGGGAATGCATCAAGTATTTTCCTTATGTCATCATCAACTATTGAATTATCTTTAATGTCGTTATGAAATTTATCTAATTCCTGTTTTGAAGGAAGTTCACCAAAAATTAATAAAAAGGCAACTTCTAAAAAGTCAGCTTTATTTGCTAATTCCTCAATTGAGTAGCCGCGATACCTCAATATACCTTTTTCTCCATCTAAAAAGGTAATACCACTTTGACATGACCCAGTATTTTTAAAACCGGGATCAATAGTAATTAGGCCGCCAGATGAAGCTCTTAAAGAACTAATATTAATTGCTTGTTCTTTCTCACTACCAAGTATTATCGGTAGATCAAAAGATTTCCCATCGATTTCTAAAGAGGCTTTTTTTGACATTTAATAAAGTTAGTTATTGAAAAAATGATTATGCTAATTTATGAAAATGAGATGATTTTATCAATTAGAATAAAAGATAATTAAATAAAAAAGTATTTAAGTTTATCCTAAAACTTGAACAGTTTGAAAAATTATTTTATTGTTATATTTTAAAGGCTTTTCTTTGGGGATAAATTGCTGCTTCACCTAATGCTTCTTCAATCCTAAGCAATTGATTATATTTTGCCATTCTATCACTTCTTGAAGCAGAACCTGTTTTTATTTGCCCTGTAGATAAAGCAACTGCTAAATCAGCAATTGTATTGTCTTCTGTTTCACCAGACCTATGTGACATAACGGAAGTATATCCAGCGTCATGAGCCATATTAACAGCTGCAATTGTTTCTGTTAGTGTTCCTATTTGATTAACCTTAATTAAAATTGAATTTGCGATATTGTTTTCAATCCCTCTTGAAAGACGATTAACATTAGTTACAAATAGATCATCTCCAACTAACTGAACTTTATCACCAATTAGTTCTGTTAAATATTTCCATCCTTCCCAATCATTTTCATCCATACCGTCCTCAATTGAAATTATTGGATATTTTTCAACTAATTCGGATAAGTAATCTGCTTGTTCTTTGCTTGATCTTACTATACCTGTTTTTCCTTCAAATTTTGAATAATCATATTTACCATCTACATAAAACTCAGCAGAAGCACAATCTAAAGCAACCATAATCTCATCCCCAAATTTATAACCAGCATTTTCAACAGCAATTGCTATTGTATCAAGAGCATCTTCTGTACCGCCTAGTTTTGGAGCAAAACCTCCTTCATCTCCAACTGCTGTACTTAAATTTCTATCATGTAGTACTTTTTTTAAATTGTGAAAAATCTCAGTTCCCATTTGCATTGCATGAGTAAAAGATTTTGCCTTAACAGGCATAATCATGAATTCTTGAAAAGCTATGGGAGCATCACTATGAGAACCACCATTTATTATGTTCATCATTGGTACTGGTAATGTAGTAGCACCTTTCCCGCCAATGTATTTGTATAGAGATATTTGAGATTCTGCTGCTGCTGCTTTAGCAACGGCAAGGGAAATACCTAAAATTGAATTAGCCCCTAATTTAGACTTATTTGGTGTACCATCCAAATCAATCATTTTCTTATCAATTTCTTCTTGATTAAATACAGACATTCCTAAGATAGCTTCTGACAATATATTATTGACATTTTTTACGGCATTAGAAACTCCTTTACCCATAAAAGATGAACCCCCGTCTCGTAGCTCAACTGCTTCATGCTCACCAGTAGATGCTCCTGAAGGAACTGCAGCTCTACCGAAGTATCCCTTTTCAGTAGTAACATCTACTTCTACAGTAGGGTTACCACGAGAATCTAAAATTTGTCTAGCATGTATTTTTGTAATAACACTCATATAGAAATTTTGATTGGTTATTTGTTAAACAAAAATACAAAAATGTAATCTTAACTAGGTGTGTTATGGTGTGAAAAAAAGGAATTTAAACTACAACGATTTCGATACATGAAAACTATATTTAAAATTATTTTAAAAGCTCTATAAAATCATCAAACAAATAGGATGAATCGTGAGGACCAGGGCTAGCCTCAGGATGATATTGAACTGAAAAACATTTTTTGTTTTTCATAGCAATTCCCGCAACTGTATTATCATTTAAATGTAAATGTGTAATTTCAAGATCTAAATGACGTTCAGCTTCTTCTCTATTGACAGCAAATCCGTGATTTTGTGAAGTGATTTCTCCTTTACCTGTTTTTAAGTTTTTTACAGGATGATTAATACCGCGATGACCGTTATGCATTTTATATGTAGAAACACCATTAGCAAGTGCTATTATTTGGTGTCCTAAGCAAATACCGAAAATTGGTAAGTTGTTTTCGATTATTTTTTTTGCTAAATTTTGGGCTTTAATCAATGGCTTAGGATCACCTGGACCATTTGAAATAAAATATCCATCAGGATTCCAAGAACTCAACTCTTCAAAAGAGGAATCATAAGGAAATACCTTTATATATGCATCACGCTTAGCAAAATTTCTTAAAATATTTTTCTTTATACCGACATCTAAGGCAGCAATTTTATAGGTCGCATTTTCATTACCAAAATAGTAAGGTTTTTTTGTTGAAACTTTAGAAGCCAATTCTAGTCCTTCCATTTCAGGAACGTTACTTAGTTGGTTTTTCAATTCCTCAACATTATCTATATCTGTTGATATGACAGCATTCATTGCTCCGTTCTCTCTAATATAACTAACTAATGCTCTTGTATCAACATCAGAAATAGCAAATAAATCATTTTTTTTAAAAAACTCTAAAAGACTACCATCAGAATCTATTCTAGAGAAATCATAGCTAAAATTTTTGCAAATTAATCCTGCTATTTTAACACTATCAGATTCAACCTCAGAATTATTTATACCATAATTTCCAATATGAACATTTGCGGTTACCATTAATTGACCATAATATGAAGGATCGGTGAAAATTTCTTGATACCCTGTCATTCCAGTGTTAAAACAGACTTCCCCAAAGGCAGTTCCTTCTCTACCTATTGCTTTACCATAAAATATTGTTCCATCAGCTAAAAGCAAAATGGCCTTTTTTCTAGATTTGTATTTCATAATTGTTGGACAGTTATAGAGTTAAACAAAATTGCATAAAAAAAAGGATAAACTAAAAAAGTTTATCCTTATTATTTCAAATGATTATTAACATTTATTCTTCTTCCTGAGATTGACCCTTATTTACAACAGTTTCAGTCTTGGTTTTACTACCTCTACGACTTCTACGTGTAGTCTTTTTCTTTGGTTTGTCTGCATTATAAATCTCATTATAATCAACAAATTCAATCATAGCCATATCAGCGTTATCTCCAAGACGATTACCTAATTTTATAATTCTCGTATAACCACCAGGTCTATCCCCAATTTTAGCAGAAACATCTCTAAAAAGAATTGCTACTGCTTCTTTTTGTCTCAATCTACTAAATACTATTCTACGGTTGTGAGTAGTATCATTTTTTGATTTTGTTACAAGAGGCTCAATAAATTGTTTAAGAGCTTTAGCCTTTGCTACTGTAGTGTTAATTCGTTTATGTTCAATTAAAGAGCATGCCATATTAGCTAACATAGATCTTCTATGAGCAGTTTTTCTACCAAGGTGATTTATTTTTTTTCCGTGTCTCATTTTTATGTGTATTAACCATCATCTTGCATCAACCCTGAAATGGGGAGCAAAATATGATGTGTTACTCTTTATCTAATTTGTACTTACTAAGGTCCATGCCAAAACTGAGTCCTTTGATACTTACTAATTCTTCGAGCTCAGTTAAGGATTTTTTTCCAAAATTTCTAAATTTCATTAAATCATTTTTGTTAAATGAAACTAGATCGCCAAGGGTATCAACTTCAGCTGCTTTCAAACAGTTTAACGCACGAACAGAAAGATCCATATCAATTAATTTTGTTTTAAGAAGTTGACGCATGTGTAATGATTCTTCATCATAAGTTTCAGTCTGTGCAATTTCATCAGCTTCTAATGTAATTCGCTCATCAGAAAACAACATAAAGTGATGAATAAGAATTTTAGCTGCTTGTGTAAGAGCGTCTTGTGGATTTATAGAACCGTCAGTTATAATTTCGAAAATTAGCTTTTCATAATCTGTCTTTTGTTCTACTCGATAATTTTCAACACTGTATTTTACATTCTTTATAGGAGTATATATTGAATCTGTGAAAATTGTTCCAATTGCAGCAGAAGACCTTTTATTTTCTTCTGCAGGAACGTATCCTCTACCTTTTTCAATAGTAATTTCCATTGAAATATTTACTTTAGGATCTAAATTACAAATAACTAAGTCAGAATTTAAAATTTGAAATCCTGAAATAAATTTTTGAAAATTACCAGCAGTAATTTGATCTTGTCCTGAAATTGAAATAGAGACCGATTCATTGTCAACATCGTCAATTTGTCGTTTAAAACGAATTTGCTTTAAATTTAATATAATTTCTGTTACGTCTTCAACCACTCCTGAAATTGTAGAAAATTCGTGTTCTACTCCTTCTATTCTAACAGAAGTAATAGCAAATCCTTCTAATGATGATAACAAAACTCTCCTGAGAGCGTTCCCTACTGTTAAACCATAACCAGGTTCTAATGGTCTGAATTCGAATTTACCGTCATAGTCGGTAGAATCAATCATAATTACTTTATCGGGCTTCTGAAAATTTAAAATTGCCATATTAATTTGTGTTTCAGTTAATTATTTAGAGTATAATTCAACGATGAATTGCTCATTAATGTTTTCTGGAATCTGAATTCTAGCTGGAACAGATACAAAGGTTCCAGACTTTGTATCACTATCAAAAGTAATCCACTCATAAATAGCAGATGAATTTGATAAGGAAGCGTTGATTGCTTCTAAAGACTTTGATTTTTCACGGACGGCTACAACATCACCAGCTTTTAAAGAATATGATGGAATGTTTGTTAACTTACCATTTACAGTAATGTGTCTGTGAGAAACCAGTTGTCTTGCTCCACTTCTACTTGGGGACAAACCCATTCTATACACAACATTATCTAAGCGAGATTCACAAAGCTGAAGCAATACTTCACCCGTAATTCCGTTAGCAGCTGTTGCCTTTTTAAATAAATTCCTAAATTGCTTTTCGAGTATACCATAAGTATACTTAGCTTTTTGCTTTTCCATTAATTGAATTGCATATTCAGATTTTTTTCCACGTCTTCGGTTATTACCGTGTTGTCCTGGAGGATAATTTCTTTTTTCAAAAGATTTATCTTCACCGAAAATTGCTTCACCAAATTTCCGAGCGATTTTTGTTTTAGGACCAGTATATCTTGCCATATTTTAATTTTTTTGAGAGATATCGTGAATTAAGGTCTTTATCTTATCCTTCGCCAATATTTTCTTGACTCTCTATATTATACTTTTATTATTAATTAAACTCTTCTTCTTTTTGGTGGTCTACACCCATTATGAGGAGTTGGAGTTACATCAACTATTTCAGTAACTTCAATACCACCATTGTGAATACTTCGGATGGCAGATTCTCTACCATTACCTGGACCTTTCACAAATACCTTAACTTTTCTTAATCCTGCTTCTTTAGCAATTTCCACAGCATCTTCAGCTGCAAGTTGTGCAGCATATGGGGTATTCTTTTTTGAACCCCTAAATCCCATTTTACCAGCAGAAGACCAGGATATTACATCTCCGTTTTTATTTGTTAAAGAAATAATAATGTTGTTAAATGAAGCAGTTATATGAGCTTCACCTACTGATTCTACAATAACTTTTCTTTTTTTAGTATTTGACTTTGCCATAAGACTAATTATTATTTAGTTACTTTTTTCTTGTTAGCAACTGTTTTCCTTTTACCTTTTCTAGTTCTTGAGTTATTTTTTGTTCGTTGACCTCGAAGTGGTAATCCAGACCTGTGTCGTATTCCTCTATAACAACCAATGTCCATTAATCGCTTAATATTTAATTGAGTTTCCGATCTTAATTCACCTTCAATAGTGTAACTACTAACAGCAGAACGAATGTTGCCAATTTGCTCATCTGTCCAATCTGAAACTTTAATATTTTCGTCAACTTTAGCCGTTGCCAAAATTTCTTTTGCACGACTATGCCCTATTCCATAAATATAAGTTAATGAAATAACACCTCTTTTTTGTTTTGGGATATCTACCCCTGCAATTCTTGCCATAATTATCCTTGTCTTTGTTTAAATCTAGGATTCTTTTTGTTAATTACATAAAGTCTTCCTTTTCTGCGTACAATTTTACAGTCCGTACTTCTTTTCTTTATTGATGCTCTTACTTTCATCTTAGTTACTTTTTAGTATCTGTAAGTTATTCTTGCCTTAGTCAAATCGTAAGGACTCATTTCTAATTTCACCTTATCCCCTGGTAAAAGCTTAATATAATGCATTCGCATTTTACCTGAAATATGTGCTGTTACAATGTGATCATTTTCTAACTCAACCCTAAACATTGCATTTGAGAGAGCCTCTATTATTATTCCATCTTGTTCTATTGCCGGTTGTTTAGCCATATTTTAAATTGATTTTCTATTTTTACCTGTTTTCATAAGACCATCATAATGTTTATTCAAAAGATATGAATTTATCTGCTGCATAGTATCAATTGCAACACCGACCATAATTAATAAAGACGTTCCTCCAAAAAACAAGGCCCAGCCTGCCTGGATATCCATTATTTGCACAATTATTGCAGGAAAAACAGCAATCAGAGCTAAAAATATTGAACCAGGTAGTGTTATTTGAGACATAATTTTATCAAGATACTCAGAAGTTTCAGTACCGGGACGAATGCCTGGAATAAAACCACCGCTTCTTTTTAAATCGTCTGCCATCTTATTAGTTGGTACTGTAATAGCTGTGTAAAAATAAGTGAATACTATTATCAATAATCCAAAGACCACATTATACCAAAGTCCAAACATACTATTTCCTCCAAAGTTTGCAACTAACCATTGTCCAACAGTAGAGTCTTTTAAAATATCTAGTCCACCAATAAGTCCAGGAACAAACATTATTGCTTGTGCAAAAATTATAGGCATTACTCCAGAAGCATTTAGTTTTAGTGGAATATATTGTCTCGAGCCCGAAATATTTCGTTCATAACTACCTGAAGCAGTACGCCTAGCATATTGTACGGCAATTCTACGAACTGCCATGACAAGTAATACAGATGCCAATATGATAGCAAACCATATTACAATTTCGATTAAAATTTTAATTAAACCTACTTGTGACTGTCTTACAGAATCAAATTCTTGTGCAAAAGATAAAGGCATAGTAGCTATTATACCAACCATAATAAGTAGAGAAATACCATTTCCAACTCCTTTGTCAGTGATTTTCTCGCCTAACCACATAGCAAAAATACACCCAGTTACTAAAATAATAACAGATGAAAAATAAAATACTCCACTTTGTCCCAAAGTGAAAGCTTGAGTTCCACCCATGAGGCTTGGTAAACTCGCTAGGTAAGCTGGAGCTTGGACTAAACATATTCCAATTGTAAGCCATCTAGTAATTTGAGTAATTTTCTTTTGTCCGCTAGCACCTTCCTTTTGTAATTTTTGTAAATAAGGAATTGCAATACCCATTAATTGAACAACTATGGAAGCAGATATATATGGCATAATACCAAGAGCAAATACAGAAGCTCTTGCAAATGCACCACCAGTAAAAGCATTGAGTAATCCTAATAAACCTGAATCAGTATTAGAGGCTAAAGATCCCAACTGAGAAGCATCAATACCAGGGAGTACAACCTGAGCTCCAAAACGATAGACTAACAATAACCCCAAAGTAAGAATAATTCTGTCCTTGAGCTCAGCGATTTTAAATACATTTTTTATTGTCTCTATAAATTTCATATGTAAGATTAAATCATTACAGCCTCTCCTCCTGCAGCTTCAATTGAGGCTTTAGCAGAAGCAGTAAATTTGTGAGCAGAAATCTTAAGTTTTGCTTTAAGCTCTCCTCTTCCCATAATTTTCACTAATTCATTCTTTCTAGCTAGTCTTAATTCAACTATAGTATTAAAATCTAAAGCTGACTTAACTTTTTTATTATCAACAAGTGACTGGATAGTGTCAAGGTTAATACCTTGATACTCTTTTCTATTTATATTTTTGAATCCAAACTTGGGAACACGCCTTTGTAATGGCATCTGACCTCCTTCAAACCCAATCTTTCTAGAATAACCAGAACGTGACTTGGCACCCTTGTGACCTCGAGTTGATGTTCCACCCTTGCCAGAGCCTTGACCGCGACCAATGCGTTTTCCAGGGCTTTGAACTGATCCTTTAGCAGGTTTTAAATTACTTAAATTCATTTTCAGTTTTAGTTTTTATAATTTAGTTACAGAAACTAAATGTTTCACTTTATTTATCATCCCAATAATATTTGGGGTAGCTTCATGTTCAACAGTTTGTCCAATTTTCTTAAGGCCCAAAGCTATCAACGTAAGCTTCTGTCTTTTAGATCTATTGATTGCACTCTTTTGTTTTGTTATTTTAATCTTTTCCATGACTAATTAAATTATCCATTAAAAACTTTTTCAAGCGATACTCCACGATCTCGTGCAATTTTTTGTGCATCTCTCATTTGCAAAAGTGCATCAAATGTAGCTTTGACAACATTATGAGGATTTGATGAACCTTGAGATTTTGACAATACATCATGTACTCCAACAGCTTCTAATACTATACGAACTGCACCTCCAGCAATTACTCCAGTACCTGGTGCAGCTGGTATTAAATTTACTCTAGCACCACCATACTTGCCTTTTTGATTGTGAGGTAAAGTTCCTTTTAAAATTGGAATTCGAACCAAATTTTTCTTTGCATCTTCAACTGCTTTTGCAATTGCACTAGCAACATCTTTTGATTTACCTAACCCGTGACCCACGACACCGGCTTCATCTCCAACAACAACTATTGCTGAAAAGCCGAAAGCACGACCACCTTTAGTTACCTTTGTTACCCTTTGAACTCCTACAAGTCTGTCCTTTAATTCTAAACCACTTGGTTTTACGAGTTCTGCATTTTTGTATTTTTGATACATATTTTTAAAATTTAAGTCCGGCATCTCTTGCGCCTTCAGCTAATGATTTTACTCTTCCGTGATATAAGTACCCTGATCTATCAAAAGAAACTTCATTGATACCAACTTTAATAGCTTTTTCAGCAATTAACTTACCAACCATAGCAGCTAACTCAGTTTTTGTCCCTTTTGAAGAACTCAAATCTTTATCCCTTGTTGATGCTGCAGCTAGTGTGTGACCATTATTATCATTTACAACTTGAGCATATATTTCTTTATTACTTCGAAATACTACTAACCTTGGTTGTTCATGAGTACCAGAAACTGTTTTTCTAATCCTATTTTTAATTCTTTGTCTTCTTTGAGTTTTTGTAAGTGCCATTTTAATTATTATTATGCTGATTTACCTGCTTTTCTTCTTATTTGTTCGCCAACAAACTTAATCCCTTTTCCTTTGTAAGGTTCAGGCTTTCTAAACCCACGAATTTTGGCAGCAACTTGACCTACTAATTGTTTGTCAAAAGATGTAAGTTTAACTATTGGATTTTTACCCTTTTCAGAAATAGTTTCAACTTTAACTTCTGGAGCAATATCCAATATAATATTGTGAGAAAAACCTAATGCCAAATCAAGTTTATTACCTTGATTAGAAGCTCTGTAACCAACTCCCACGAGTTCTAATTCTTTAGTCCAACCTACACTTACTCCTTGAATCATATTATATACAAGAGACCTATACAATCCATGTTTAGCTCTAACATTTTTATTTTCAGAAAAACGTTGTACAGTAATGGTTGAACCTTCAATTTGAAATAAAACATCGGAAAATTCCTGAGTAAGCTCTCCAAGCTTACCTTTTACTGTTATTACGCTTTCATCAATGCTGACAGTTACACCTTCAGGGATTATAATTGGATTTTTTCCTATTCTAGACATTTCTCAATTATTTAATATTAATAAACGTAACATAAAACTTCTCCTCCCACATTTTTGCTTTGGGCTTGCTTTCCTGTCATAACTCCTTTCGAAGTTGAGACTATAGCAATCCCAAGTCCATTTAAAATTCGTGGCATTTCACTTGAACTTGCATACTTTCTTAAACCAGGCTTACTTATTCTTTGTATTCTCTTAATGACTGATTCCTTGGTATCTTTAGTATATTTTAATGCAATTTTGATACTACCTTGACTTGTAGATTCATCAAACTTGTAGCTTAAAATATAACCTTGATCAAAAAGAATTTTAGTCATCTCTTTCTTTAAATTAGACGCTGGTATTTCAACAACCTTGTGGTTTGCTCTTACAGCATTTCTAATTCTTGTTAAGTAATCCGCTATTGGATCTGTATTCATATCATTTTAATTTCGGTTTTGGTTTTCCAAATTAGGAACCTTAAACCAGTTTATATTATTTATTTTACCAACTTGCTTTTTTTACACCAGGAATTAAACCTTTATTAGCCATTTCCCTAAACATGACTCTAGATATACCGAACTGACGCATGTATCCCTTAGGTCGTCCTGTTAGTTTACACCTGTTATGCATACGAACAGGAGAAGCATTTTTTGGAAGTTTTTGTAGTCCTTCAAAATCTCCTGCTTCTTTGAGAGCTTTACGTTTTTCAGCATATTTAGCAACTGTTTTTGCACGTTTGATCTCTCGTGCTTTCATTGATTCTTTTGCCATATTTAATTCTTTTTAAATGGTAACCCTAATTCTGTTAATAATGATTTAGCTTCTTTATCTGTTTCTGCAGATGTAACAAAAGATATATCCATACCAGAAATTTTGTTTACTTTGTCAATATTTATTTCTGGAAATATAATTTGTTCGGTAACTCCTAAATTATAATTACCACGACCATCAAACCCAGTAGACTTAATTCCTCCAAAATCTCTTACACGTGGTAAAGCTGATGTTACCAACCGATCTAGAAATTCATACATCCGTTCTCCCCTAAGAGTAACCTTTACACCAATTGGCATACCTTTTCTTAGTTTAAATGATGCAACATCTTTTTTAGAAATTGTAGCAATAGCTTTTTGACCAGATATAGTGGTAATTTCATCAATAGCGTGATCAATTAGCTTTTTATCAGCAACTGCTGCACCAACCCCTTTAGAAATAACAATTTTAATTAATCTAGGGACCTGCATTATATTTTTATAACCAAACTCTTCAGTAAGATTTGTAATTACTTTTTCCTTGTATTCTTTTTTTAATCTCGGTGTGTACGTCATAATTCTTAAATTACTTCATTTGATTTTTTCGCAAAGCGCACCTTTTTTCCATCTTCTATTTTGTAACCAACACGCGTTGTTTCTCCCTTAGAATTTACAAGAGAAAGGTTTGAAATATGTATGGCTGCCTCTTTTTCAATAATACCACCTTGTGGGTTTTGAGAATTTGGCTTCACATGTTTTTTTACCACATTAACTCCTTCAACAATAGCCTTATTCTTATCTAAAAATACAGATAATACTTTTCCTTCCGATCCTTTGTGATCTCCTGTAATTACTTTTACCTTATCTCCTGTTTTAATTTTTAGTTTTCTCATGCATTTTATTTTTAGAGCACTTCAGGTGCTAATGAAACAATTTTCATGAACTTTTTTTCTCTTAATTCTCTTGCAACTGGACCAAATACACGTGTACCGCGCATTTCTCCTGCAGCATCTAATAAAACACATGCATTGTCGTCAAACCTAATGTAAGATCCGTCAGGACGCCTGACCTCTTTTACTGTTCTAACAACAACCGCAGTTGAGACAGCTCCTTTTTTAATATTCCCGTTAGGAGTTGCATCCTTGACAGAAACTACAATTTTATCCCCAAGGGAAGCGTATCTACGCTTAGTTCCACCTAGAACGCGAATAGTTAGCACCTCTTTTGCACCAGTGTTATCAGCTACTTTTAATCTTGATTCTTGCTGTACCATAATTATTTAGCTCTTTCAATAATTTCTACTAATCTCCAACATTTGGATTTACTTAAGGGCCTTGTTTCCATGATCCTTACAGTATCACCTTCGTTGCAGTCATTTTGTTCATCATGTGCTACGTACTTTTTTGTTTTAAGTACGAATTTTCCATACATTGGATGTTTAACCTTTTTAACTTCTGAAACCACTATAGATTTCATCATTTTGTTACTTGTAACAATCCCTATACGTTCTTTTCTTAAATTTCTTTTTTCCATCTCAGCAAATACAATTATTTGTCGTCTCTTTTTGTTAGTTCTGTAGCCAATCTAGCAATGCTTCTTCTAAAAGAACGCAATTGAATTGGATTCTCTAATGGAGAAATTGAATGTGTCAATTTTAAATCAGAAAATGACTTTTTCATTTCACCTAATTTTTCTTGTAACTCAGCTGTAGACAATTCTTTAATTTCTGATTGTTTCATGATTTAAATTAATTATGCCTCGTAATCTCTGGCAATTACAAATTTAGTTTTTACAGGCAGTTTTTGAGCAGCTAAACGTAATGCTTCTCTAGCAATTTCAATTGGAACTCCACCTACTTCAAATAGAATTCTTCCTGGCTTGACAACTGCAGCCCAATATTCAACAGCACCTTTACCTTTACCCATACGGACTTCTAACGGCTTTTTAGTAATAGGTTTGTCAGGAAATATTTTAATCCAAAGCTGCCCTTCTCTTTTCATGTAGCGCGTTGCAGCAATTCGTGCAGCCTCAATTTGGCGTGATGTCAAAAAATTTGAATCCAAAGATTTTATACCAAACATCCCGCTAGATAATCTATGACCCCGCCCTGAATTACCTTTCATGCGTCCTTTCTGTACTTTACGGAATTTTGTCTTTTTTGGTTGTAACATTTTCTATTATTTAAAAAATTACTTTCTACGTCTATTTTTAGCACCAGAACGACCACCTCGATCGCTCTTTTTTGATAAACCAATTAAAGGAGATAGTTCGCGCTTGCCATAAACCTCCCCTTTCATAATCCATACTTTAATACCCAAACGTCCATATGTAGTATGAGCCTCCACAAGGGCATAATCAATGTCCGCTCTAAACGTAGAGAGAGGTATTCTGCCTTCTTTATAATGTTCATTCCTTGCCATTTCAGCACCGTTAAGACGGCCGCTAATTTGAATCTTAATACCTTCTGCGTTCATTCGCATAGTTGCAGCAATAGCCATTTTGATAGCTCTTTTGTAAGAAATTCTATTTTCAATTTGACGAGCTACACTTGCTGCTACTAAGTGGGCATCTAGTTCAGGACGTTTAATTTCGATAATATTCAATTGAATATCCTTTCCCGTTATCTTTCTCAACTCCTCTTTAAGCTTATCGACTTCCTGACCTCCCTTTCCAATAATAATACCAGGACGAGCAGTTGTTATTGTAATTGTAACAAGTTTAAGTGTTCTTTCGATAATTACTCTGGAAACACTGGCCTTTGCCAAGCGAATAAAAATATACTTTCTAATTTTATCGTCTTCAGCGAGTTTTTCGCCATAATTATTTCCACCAAACCAGTTAGACTCCCAACCCCTGATGATTCCTAAACGATTTCCAATCGGATTTGTTTTCTGTCCCATGTATTAATTAGTTTCACTATTGATATTAGCTCCAAGCACGATTGTAACATGATTAGAACGTTTTCTGATTCTATGTGCGCGACCTTGAGGAGCAGGTCGGAGTCTTTTAAGCATCGTTCCACCATCAACTCTTATTTCTTTAATGAATAATGAGGCAGCTTCGACATCTGTATTCTCGTTTTTTAATTGCCAATTAGAAACAGCAGATAGAACTAGTTTTTCTAGTCGGCGTGAAGCTTCTTTTTGACTAAATTTAAGGATGTTTAATGCCTTTTCAACCTTTTCACCACGAACCAAATCTGCAACTAACCGCATCTTCCTTGGAGATGTTGGGCAGTTATTCAGTTTAGCAAAAGCAATATTTTTCCTCTTTGCTTTTATAGTATCAGCCATTTGTTTTTTGCGACTTCCCATATCGTCTATTTTTTTCCTTTGTTCTTTGCGCCAACGTGCCCTCTGAATGAACGCGTAGGTGAAAATTCTCCTAATTTATGTCCTACCATATTTTCTGTAATGTAAACAGGAACAAATTGGCGTCCGTTATGAACTGCAATTGTTTGACCTACAAAGTCAGGTGTAATCATACTTGCTCTGGACCATGTCTTAATTACAGTTTTTTTATTTGCTTCAACATTGGCAGCAATTTTCTTTTCTAATTTATAATGAACGTAAGGTCCTTTCTTTAATGATCTTGCCATATTTAATTTATTTCTTTCTACGTTCTACAATATATTTATTACTCGATTTTGTCTTTGATCTAGTTCTAAATCCTTTGGCTGGTATACCATTTCTGGATCGCGGATGTCCCCCGGATGACTTACCTTCACCACCGCCCATTGGATGATCAACAGGGTTCATAACAACTGGTCTTGTTCTTGGACGTCTGCCAAGCCATCTGCTTCGACCTGCTTTACCTGAAACTTGTAACTGATGATCAGAATTAGAAACTACTCCAATTGTAGCAAAACAATCTAAAAGTAGTAAGCGAGTTTCTCCTGATGGCATTTTCACAGATGCAAACTTTCCATCTCTAGCCATTAGCTGGGCAAAAGCACCAGCACTCCTTGCAAGTACAGCTCCTTGTCCAGGTCTTAACTCAATACAAGAAATGATAGTTCCTAAAGGGATTTGACCCAAAGGCATTGCGTTACCAACTTCAGGGGAAACTTTTTCGTTACCAGAAAGCAATTTTTGACCAACTTTTAGTCCATTTTGTGCTATGATGTATCTTTTTTCTCCGTCCTGGTAAGTTAAAAGAGCAATAAAAGCTGTTCTGTTTGGGTCATATTCAATGGATTTCACTTCAGCAGGAATTCCAATTTTGTTGCGTTTGAAATCAATAATACGATATCTTTTTTTATGACCGCCACCTTTATAGCGCATAGTCATTTTGCCTTGACTGTTTCTTCCACCTGAACGTTTTTTCGGAGCCAAAAGGCTTTTTTCCGGCTTATCAGTAGTTATAGCGTCAAATCCGTTTACTACTCTAAATCGCTGTCCTGGTGTTATTGGTTTTAATTTTCTTACTGACATTTCTAATTATATATTAGCGTATAAATCAATTGTTTCACCTTCCGCCAGTTGTACAAATGCTTTTTTTGTAGCATTTGTTTTACCATGCTGAATCCCCGTTTTTGTATACTTGGTTCTTCGATCTGGACGGACATTTATTGTTCGAACTTTTTCAACAGAAACTCCATAAGCGGCTTCAATTGCTTTTTTTATTTCTACCTTGTTAGCTTTAGTATTAACTAAAAAACTATAACAATTTCTAACCTCACTATCGAGAGTTGCCTTTTCAGTTATTACTGGTTTAATTAAGATACTCATTTTGTTCTTATTTGCTTAAATTCGATTCAATTCCCTCAATTGCACTTTCAAAAAGGACAACTTGACTAGCGTTTAAAATCTTGTAAGTACTTAATTCTGAGTTTATTACAACTTCAGAGCCTTTCAAATTACGCGACGACAAATATACATTATTATTTGGCGTACCCAAGATAAAGAGAGATTTTTTAGCTTCTAGCTTAAGAGCTTTTAAAACAGCTGTAAATTCTTTAGTCTTAGGTTCTTTAAAATCAAAGTCTTCTAAAACAACAATTGCCTTTTCTTTAGCCTTTATTGATAATGCAGATTTTCTAGCTAAACGTTTTACGTTTTTATTTAACTTGAAACCATAGTTTCTTGGTCTTGGACCAAAAATACGTCCTCCTCCTTTAAATAGACCAGATTTAATACTACCTGCTCTGGCAGTTCCTGTACCCTTTTGTTTCTTTATTTTTCTTGTGCTACCAATGATTTCTCCGCGCTCTTTAGCCTTGTGAGTCCCTTGTCTCTGATTTGCTAAATACTGTTTTACATCTAGG
>Ga0160423_10000594_pt1 | contig 29852 bp, 17 predicted proteins | sample CRUFie14St8metaG_FD_108191 | JGI IMG/M metagenome (GOLD analysis project Ga0160423, IMG submission 108191) | Marine microbial communities from the Costa Rica Dome - CRUD Field 142mm St8 metaG | ecosystem: Environmental > Aquatic > Marine > Oceanic > Photic zone | place: Costa Rica: the Eastern...
CGAGCGATGTCGTCCAGGGTTTGAGAAAACGATGCCACCTGATGGCCGGAATCAAGAATTTGTCGCACCACGGTACGGTATTCCGACACTTCATGGCCGACACCGACCCAAAACTGCCACGCAAGACGCATTGGGAGGGCCAGAAGCAGTGGCAGTGCCAAGATTCCAGCGCCCCAAAGAAGCTCTTGGATTTCGGACTCCACGGCTCTTCCTCATCACACCCAACCCTTTGGGGTTGTTGAAAACAACGGTTCGGCAGGGCGGAAACCGAATGTTCTAACGCTACCGGGTATCGTTCCGGCCATGGCACGCATCGCCGTCACGGATGGAATGGATGAAAAAGCGGTCGCACGACTGAAAAAATCCGGTCACGAAGTGGTCCTCGGCCACATTGAACCTGCGGATTTACTCGACGGAGCGCTCCAATCTTTTGATGCCATCATCGTTCGGAGTGCGACCAAACTCACCGAAGCGGTACTGAATGCCTCCGGCGAACGATTGTGCGTGATTGGAAGGGCCGGAGTTGGCGTGGACAACATCGATCTGAAAACGGCTGGTTCACGGGGCATCAAAGTGGTCAATGCACCTCGCGCCAGCACACAATCCGTGGTTGAACTCACCCTCGGTCATTTGTTGGCGTCCATTCGGCACTTGCCACGAGCCGACCGCAGTCTTCGAGACGGGAAATGGGAAAAGAGCGCCATGAAGGGCTCCGAGCTTTCAGGAAAAGCACTCGGTCTCATCGGTTTCGGTCGAATTGCACAATCAGTTGGCCGCATCGCACAGGCGATTGGGATGGAAATTCATGCGTACGACCCTTACCTCCCCTCAAAAGTTGCAAAATCTCAGGGCACGCGCCTTCACAAAAATCTTGAATCCCTTTTTTCCAACTGCACCCACATCTCAATTCACTGCAATTTGACCGAGGAGACTCATCATTTGGTCAACGCCGAGCGCCTTGCGTCGATGCCCCACATCGGGAAAGACGGGTCTCGATGCGGGAGTCACATCGTGAATTGTGCACGAGGAGGAATTGTTGACGAGGACGCAGTCCTTCAAGCGCTCGAATCGGGTACTCTGACGTCGGCAGCGTTGGATGTGTTTGAAGTCGAACCGGTGTCTCCCGACCATCCGCTTCTTCACATGGAACACTTTCACGGCACGCCGCACATCGGTGCCTCCACGGTCGAAGCTCAGGGACGCGTCGGCATGGACATTGCAACCAACGTGATGGACGCTCTCGACGGTCGGCCTTGCGATTTCATCGTCAACACGGCTTTCCTCTAGCACTTTCACTTTCAACCACTGGGTCTGCAACAAGCATCCCTTCCTCCTTCTTGCTTGAAGTGTCATGGGTCGGAGTGTACCGCCGTGGCGAACGCGAGTTGAGAACGAGATGCAGCACTTGGCGCCGTACCGTCGCGCTCTTTCATCCGAGGACAGGGATGCGTTTGATGCGCTTTTGGATGCGGTGCGAGCGCGACGTGCAGCGGGGGGGATGCTTCCCGCCGTGAACACCTGGCAGCCCACCGTTCTCAGCATGATGGTTGGGATGATGGTTCAAATCAATCAGCTGTCAGACCGAATTCAAGCCCTTGAGGAACGGCATGGTCATGATTGAAGGATGGCTGTTGGACGTTCACGAGAACGAAACCGATACGGAGATGGTGGCGTGGATTGTCGATGACGAGGGCCAAGCCCACGGGTGCGTTGTTCCGTGGCAGCCGTCAATTCATGTTCATGCCTCCCACCGTTCCCTCGACCGGTTGGAACACTGGTTGAATCAGCCTGAACTTCGCCAGCGATTTGGGATCGACACCGTTCTTCCCGTCCGAGCACGTCTCGATTTGGAGGCCGAAGGGCAGGCCGATGTGCTTTCCATTGTCCTGCATTCCTACCGTCACTTGCGAGCACTGGCCGAGCACATCGAAGCGAGGGGGGACTTTCATCAATTCACACTCTACTCGGTTGATGCCCATCTTGCTCAACGCTTTCTCAATGAACAGAGGTGCATACCGTTCCAGCGGGTCCGTTGGACACCCTCGCTCCCAACACGGCTTGAGGCGTTGACTGAGGCCTCATCCAACGGCGATGCTTTCCCGCCGTTCCACGTCGCCCGCCTCGCCGTTGAATTCAGGTCGACAGATGGCTTTCCTGCCCAAGGCGATACCGTAGAGCGCATTTCCCTGAAGACGGTTCAAGAACCCGGGCTTTCTTCGCTTCAGAACCCGACCTCGTACACGTTTGAGCGCCGTGAATTCGCATCCCTCTCCAGTCTGCTTCGGGCTTTTCAAACGGCCTTTGATGCAATGGACCCTGATGTCGTGTTGACGGCCGGAGGCGATCAACGCTGGTTTCCATGGTTTGTCGAGCAGTCCAAGGTGACCAACACGCCACTTGTTCTGGGTCGAACACCGGAGCATTTGCGTCAGTCAACCGGTCAACGCACCGTTCATTCGTACGGCCAAACCCGACATCGACACGGGGCTTTTTTCCTGAGAGGACGGCTCCACTTGGACCTCAAGAACAGTTTCATCGTCAACGAAGGTGGCCTTGCGGGTTTGTTCGAACTGGCTCAACATTCTCGCCAATCAGCGCAAGTGATCTCACGTCTTTCACCGGGTTCGGTCATCAGCGCCATACAAATGCGGGTGGCCATGGATGACGGCGTGTTGGTGCCATGGAAGAAAAACCGGCCGGAGGACACCAAATCCGCACTGGAACTTCTCCATGCGGACCGAGGTGGTTTGTATCTTGACAGCCGGCCGGGGGTTCATGCCTCCGTGATCGAGTTGGATTTTGCAAGCCTTTTCCCGAGCATCATCGCCACGCGGAACATTTCACCCGAGACGCTGAATTGCGCATGCTGCCAAGCTTCCACCGCCAACTCGATGCGTGGTGTGGTTCCGCTCCACCCTGACAAAGCTGCGAAGGAATTTCGCGAGCGAGCGGTGGCGACGAGGTTCGGGCACGGGCTCTTTCCTCTCGCGAATCAAAAAGCCCTTCCAGTCCCCGGACTCAACATGCACACGTGCGGTCGAACCCATGGTTTCCTGGGGCGTGTGGTCGCACCGATCATCGAACGTCGGCGGGTGTTGAAGCAGCTTTGCCAACACAAAGGTGATGCCTATGATTTGCGCCAAAATGCACTGAAATGGTTACTGGTGACGTGCTTTGGCTACACGGGTTATCGCAATGCGCGTTTTGGTCGTATTGAGGCCCACGAAGCGATTTGTGCCTGGTCTCGAGACCTTTTGTTGACCACGATTGAAGAGGCCCAAAGTGAAGGATGGGATGTCCTTCACGCCATCGTTGACTGCGTTTGGCTGTCCGATACGAGGGGGCGTTCTCCCGACCAACAACGCACGGCGGCCGTGGCTTTTGCCGAACGCATATCCGCACAGGTTGGTATCCCGCTTGAGTTCGAAGCCCACTACGATTTCATCGCCTTCCTTCCGAGTCGGATGCACGGTTCCGGCTCGTTGACCAAATACTGGGCTTACTCGGACGGTGAATTCAAAGTTCGGGGCATTGAACTTCGCCAACATTCTACGCCGGTTTGGGTGAGGGAACTGCAGCAGCATGGACTGAAATTGCTGGCCGAGGGTGAACGCCTTCAGGGTCTGCCTTCACCCGCAACTCAGCGCAGTGTGCTGGTGCACTATCGTCGAGAACTTCAGCGGCTGTCCGCCGGAGATGTACCGCTTTCTGAACTTGTGATCACGCGCAGGACCAGCAAAGACTTGGCTCAGTATCGTGTGAAGAATTTGACCTATGCGGCCCTGATGCGAGCACACGAACGCGGCTATGCTGTGCCGCCGGGTGGGAAAGTGCGCTTTGCTGTGGTGGATTCCAGGTCCACCGAGCCGATACAACGGGTTCTTCTGGCTGAAGAACTTGAAGTGGCCAAAGGCTCAATGACGGGGTGCACCCTGCATTATGGCGAACTTGCTGAGCGGGCAATCTGGGCGCTTCTCGCTCCGTTTGGCTGGACCACCGAGCGCATTCGAAACCTCGGTCTCCAGCCCAGTCTCCTGGACTTTACTCGTCCTGATGGCGGAGGGCAAGAGCCCTTAGCGATGGATTCTCCGTCCATCGATTGATGTCCCGCAACGTCAAACGAAACCTCGTCTGGGACATGTCTTCAAACGGGCGCCAAAGCCCACGACGTCCTGAGCGTGGGTGGTGAAGGAGCAATCGCCGTCGCCGTTGTCTTCCTGTCCACCCTCCTTCCAAGTGATTTTGAGCATGACGGTGGAGATGCCGCAGCAGGCGCGCGTCGACCTGGTGTGAGCGAAACGTCCCCGTGATGGCAATCACGGCGGTACGGTGTTGTTCAGCGAGTTTTCGTAAGATACGAACATGACGCCGTAGCAACATGCGAGACTCGAGCCGTGAGACCGCATCATCGGCGTGCATGGCCAGTAACCCGTCCACCACGATCAGCGGTGCTTTCGTGATGGCCAATTCATGCGGTAAACGTTCAATTTGACGGTCAAGCTGATGAACAGTAAATCCTCGACTTAAGTACAATCGTGCAAGGCAAGCCTCGACATCAGCACCCAGCACTTCCAAACCGGGAATGAAACGCGAGGGATCAATTCGACAAGCGCCGTCGACCCAATGCACCACTTCGCCCTGGGCCAATGCATGCGTGACCCAATGTTCTGCAATGCATCGCATGCTTTTCCCCGCACGTCCCGGTCCATACAGGTGGTAGAGTTGCCCTCGCACCGGTTGCAGGCTTTCGGGGTCAATGCCGCGTCGTCGTTGAATCACACCGGTTTCAGGAGGCCTCGTTGCTTGTTGGTCGCTCATGTCAATCATTGAAGGTCATCGGACGTGGTCATCTATCCTTGCGAACACCCCTTGGTTGAACTGAACAACCACATCAAGTTCAAACACCTCTGGCACCGTTGGGCGAGCGTGGTGGACGAAGAGGACGTTCCCGGGGGCTCGAGGGTCATCATCCATTGCGACCTCGACGCGTTTTTTGCTGCCGTGGAAACGCTGCACCACGGGTTTGATGAAAACGTCCCGCTCATCATCGGTTCCGACCCCAAACAAGGTCGCGGACGAGGAATTGTTTCAACCTGCAATTACGCTGCAAGAGCGTACGGTATTCGGTCTGCAATGCCGGTCTCGGAGGCTTGGCGTCGTTGTCCTGCGACACCGTTCGGACCGGCCGTTTACATCCGGGGAACTCGGGGTCTGTACAGTCGAGCGAGCCGTAAGGTGATGGGCGTTCTTCGTGAAGCAGCGGATGTGTTTGAAAAAGCCAGCATTGACGAAGCGTACCTAGATGTCACCGAACAGGTCAGCGGGGATTGGGATGCTGCGCTCGCTCTGGCGACCAACTTACAGCAGAAGATCAAGGACATCGTGAACCTCACTGCATCGTTCGGCATCGCACCAACCAGGCTTGTGGCCAAAATGGGCAGCGAAGTGAACAAGCCCAACGGTATCTTTCGTGTGATGCCCGATGAGGTGCAGTCGTTTTTCGAGGGTCGCTCCCTTCGAGATCTCCCCGGTATTGGACCAAAACGAGCGACGCAGTTGGCAGAATGGGGCTACACGACGGCCGACGAACTCTATGCATTGGGCGAACTTTCACTGGCCCGTCTCGCTGGTGAGCGGTTTGCGAGCTGGTTTATTCGGGTGGTTGACGGCGAAAGCAGCGATGTGGTGAGTCCGCTGCGCAGTCGGAAATCCATTGGGAAGGAGCACACCTTTGAACGCGACCAAGACGATCATGAGGAAGTGATGGGTCGGCTTCAGGAGTTGGTTTCCCTCGTGATGGAGCGTGCGGTGAGTTTGGGTGTTTCAGGGCGACTGGGGGAGGTGAAGATCCGATACACCGGGTTCGAAACGCACACGTCCGGTCGAAGTATTCCTGTCGCCATGGACGACGAGGCGGTCTTCAAACGGTTGGCGAACGGCTTGTTCGCCACCAACGTTCGCCCTGAGGCTTCGGTTCGCCTTATCGGATTTCGACTTGGACAGTTGGAGATTCCCGAATCTCGCCAGACCACGCTGTTTGAGGAGGAATGACTTCACGCCAATCGGTGCATTCGCGTGAGTGTTGCCTCAAATTCATTCAACACTTCGGGAACGGCCACACCCGAAATGGGTTGGTTGAATGAAATACCGGCTTCCTTTTTCTTCGCCCACGCCTGTCCGTTGAATTCCAAAAGGGCATGGGAGAGAGCGCAAAGCCGCTCACCCTCTTCGGTCCCCACCGCCACCTCCGGAAGTGCAGGTGAGGGAAAAGCATCCACCTCAACGGCCGATGTGCCGTAAACCGTGCTCGAGATGTGGTGGGTGAAGAAGGGACACACCGGGCTGAACGCTGCCATGAAATCACGAACGACACGGTGAAGGGTCCATGCAGCGGCCTTGTCTTCGTCGTACAGTCTGGACTTGACCATCTCCAAATAATGGCTTGGAAGCAGTCCGGTACCGAACGTTTTCAGCGCCTGTGTTGCCGTGTAGATGTCCAAATCGGACCAGGCCGTTTCGACGCTGTCCATGGTCTTTTGGAATTCAGCAAGGACCCACCGGTCTTCAGCCGCCAGCGAGGCAGGAGGCGTTTCGAGGTCTTGAGGGACATCAAATTGCGAAGCGAATCGGGCAACGTTGAACAATTTGGTCAGCACACCGAAGTATTTCTTTTCGATCTCTTCAGGATTGATGTGAAAATCATCGCCGACCTGAGCATCGCACGCTTTCCACAATCGGAAACATTCGCTGCCGATTTTGTCGGCCCGTAGTTTAACCGACCCGTCAGGACCCTTGACCTGCCATGAACCGGTTCGCCCATCAGCGCCACATTCGAGGACCGAATCAGCATCGATGCCGTTGCCCAACGACTTGCTCATCTTTCGTCCCCAAGGGTCCATGCCGAGTCCGTCAATCCACACATGTTGGAACCCGGGCTGGTCCAAAACCAAGGTGGATTTGAGCAGCGTGTAGTACAGCCAAGTACGCACGATTTCTTTTCCTTGCGGGCGAAGTGCTGTCGGGAAGGCCTTAGCGAACACATCGGGGTGGTTGAGATAGCCGCTGACGAACAGGTTGGAGTTCGAGGAATCCATCCAGGTGTCAAACACCTTTTCCTCTCCTTTCAGTGCCCCAAGGCTACCAGCGATGTCCTCGAAGGCCCCGAGGTCTTCTCGAGATTCACGGTCCAACACACGGCTTCCCTTAGGTGGATTGTCTTTCCAGGGTTGAACGTAGGTGCCTGCCGGCGGCACGACCACACGGGTTTCGTCTTCACTGTACCAGATGGGAATTTCAGTGTGGTACCATCGGCGGCGGCTGATGGGCCAGTCGATGCTGATGTTGTCCATCCAATCGAGGAGAAATTGTCGATTACGGACCGGATGGAATCGGATGGATTCAATGTGCTCCCGCATGCGTTCCTGAATGTGGGTTTGTCGGACATACCACTCCTTGAGCAGGATGATTTCAACAGGATTTTTTCCACGTTCTGATACAGGGATGTCTTGGTCTCGGTCAACCGCTTGGACAAGCCTGCCGGACTGTTCAAGCAGCTCGATGGCTCGCGTTCTCGCCTCCAGCACCGTGAGGCCGTGGAGGGGGCCAGCGATCTCGGTCATTTTTCCTTCGAGGTCAATGGCTTGGAAGGGGTCCAATCCGAGTTCTCTGAAGACGGCCACGTCGTTTTGATCGCCAAATGAACAGACCATCAACACGCCCGTACCAAAATCGGATTTGACGGATGGGTGGTGTTGCACATTCACCGTGGTCGAACGGCCGTTGGTTTGCATGGGGAGTGAAATCTGTTGACCCACCAGGTGCTTGTATCGCTCGTCGTCGGGGTGGACCACCACCACGCCACAAGCGCAGATGAGTTCAGGGCGGGTGGTTGAAATCACCAGTTCAGTGCCGTCCTCACAGGTCCAACGAACGTCGACAAGTTTGGTCTTTCGTGCAACGCGCTCAACTTCTGCATCGGCAATCGTTGTTCCTTCGACAGGGTCGTAGATGTTGGGGCGAAGGTCTTCAATAATGTCGCCTTTTTTGAACAGTTCAATGAAGATGGATTGCGTGACGCTGCGGTAGTCGGGGGCGTCCGTCAGGTATTCTCGAGAAAAATCGCACGACAATCCAACCCGCTTTGCGGTGTTTCGCATGGCTTGCGTAAAGGATTCAATGGTGGTTTCACACAAGCGAAGAAACTCCTCTCTGTCGTAGGTTTTCATTTTCCGTTTGGTGTTCTTTTCCACGGTGAATTCGATGTTAATTCCGTTGCGGTCGACACCCCACGGAAAGTAGACCTCTTTTCCGAGAAGTCGTTGACTGCGTGCAAGCACGTCGATCATGGAGTATTGGGCCACAGCCCCAATGTGCCAGGTTCCTGAAGGGTAAGGCGGTGGGGTATCGATCACGAACAATTCTTTGCCGCTATCAGGATTGAACGCATAACGACCGCTGTAGGCCGATTGGTCAGCGTAGTGGGCTTCTTGAATGGATTTCTCAAGGTCAATCGACCATCGCTTTTCGGGAATTTTTGGGGCTGGCATGTGCCTCACCTGGCCCCGACTCGGTTACTGAGGTGGGTCCAGTTGCCGGGATGAGGGTCATCACTTCAACCCGTCGGCCGAAGCGAGAAAGAGGAGGCATCCACGTCCGTGGCGAAGGTAAGCCTTTGAAGGTCAAGGCTTTGGCCGTCACAGAGGTGATGATGTGGCTTCGGAAGATGACGCTTCAAAAATCACCGAGTTGCAGGATTCTGGAGGGAAATCCGAAGGAAATCGTCGACTTGACGCCATCGCAGGTAAGAGTCGCGCAGTGCGGGAACAACTCGCAGGTCAAATGAAAACCATCAACTCAAAACGCACCCTCGACGCGGTGCTGGACGCACCGAAACGGTTCAAGAGGGAATGGGAAAAAACCGGTGCGACCGGCGCCATCACCAAGTTTCCCATTCCAACCATTCTCATCTTCCTCTTGCTGACCGTTTACTTCGTCACCCAGTCAGGTTTTCTTGACAACACCCAATTCGACGACGACCTTGAGAATCCAGCGCTAAACGTGAACGGTGATTTGGAGGTTTACCTTCCGGACGGCAGCAGAGTCGCAGAATTGATCGGAAAAGTCGAAGAAGACTGGTCGACCAATGTTATGGTCGTCTACATTGAATCCAACAAAAACAACATCACCGACCAACGAATTCTCCAAGAAATCAGTTACGTCGAGAATATTCTCAACCCTTACCTTTCTGATGATTCGGACGACGTCATCTACATCCTCTCTCTGTCAACGGTTCTCAAAGAAGTGAATTCCAGTGCCCCTCGCATACGGGAAGCCATCATAACAGAGGTTGGTGAGCTCGGATGTTCAAATGACCCCAGCGAGGATTGTCCGTCAAGGAATGCCGCTGAAAACCTCAACGAAGGGTTGGCCGCGACCGACGACACCTTTGGCGGTTCCTATGAAATTCCGAGTCAGACCACCATTGACCTTGTGATCGGTGAAATGTACACTGACGAAGGTCAACCCTCGGCGGGCATGAACAAACTCGCTCGGGATATTGAGGGGGCCGAAGGCGGCGGCCCTGACGGTTTGCTCGACCGGGCCATCATGGCGATTGCCGTCACTGAAGAACGACCTGCCAAGGACATCATCGCCGATACACAAGAAGTTCTCGACACCATCTCAACCATGGAACGTGCTTGCCTTTACGATGCCAACGGGGACCCCGTTGAATCGGAAGGTGTGTGCACCTGGGAGGACCTCGGTCTTTCCATGGTGCTTACGGGGCCGGTCCCCATCACCAACGCCGTCACCGAATTTTCGTTTAAGCTGTTTTGGGACATATTCCCGAAGGCCGTTGTCTTGGTGGCCATTGGGTTGTTTGTCTTCCACTCGGATCTCCTTCAGGCAGGGTTGACGGGCATCCGACCGCTTCAAGGTTTCAAGGTGGTCGTGATCGCCGGCCTTCCCACGCTTTGTGCAGTCTTCTGGACCCTGGGTCTCATCGGGGCGACCAACTACGAGGTCACCATGACGGTGATCATCGTCGGCCCCATTCTTCTTGCGCTGGGGGTGTCGTACGGGTTACACATCACGAACAGGTATGCAGAGGAAGAAGGGACCAAGAGCGAGAAGATGCGGGCATCGCTGAGCTCGACCGGGCGAGCGGTCTTTTTGTCGGCGGTCACCACCGTGATCGGCTTTATTTCACTCGTCTTCACGCCCATGGCGCCCATCCAAACGGTGGGAATTGCCCTTTCTGGGGGCATTGTCATCGTTTACTTCCTCACGATGTTTATGGTGCCTAATTTGACCCTCATTCTGGATTTGAAGAAACCAAAACATCCGCCGCTGAAGGCGTTTGACGTCCTCGTTGACATTCCAGTCAAGCGGAACAAGGGCGTCATCGGCGTGTTTATTTTGATGATTTTACTCTCCGCCACCATCGGTCAAGCCAACGTGGAGGAGAACATTGACCTTCTCGGTATGGCGCCTGAGGGTGAGTCCCCAGTCGTGAAGATGAAGCAATACAGCCGTGAATTCGAGGCCGGTCAAGTGGGGATGGTTCTCGTCAATGCCAACGTCAGCGGTGATTTCAACGACCAAGATGTGTCGAACGATGACCCGGTTGAGATTTTACAAAAAATTGACAATTTAGAGGCCTCGTTGAACACGGTTGAGAACACCACGGCCGTATCGGTTGTGTTCCTGATGAAATCCTCCGGCGTTCAGGTGACGGTGTCCGGTGAACAGGTGAACGAATTTTTCCAGCTCATTCCGTGCGGAGGAAACGATCAGTGCGAAGATGTCAAAACCACGGCCGACGTGCTTCTGAACCAAAGCCAATCCTTGGATGCTTCGTTTTGGGACCTGCTCAACGACCCTGATGCGTTCGGCCTCCCCGCATCGCAGCAGAGTCAAATTTTCCTTCTCGATGTCTTCTATGCATCCTTGACCAAAGAAACACGAGAAATCTTTGTGAGTGAAGACTTCAGCCGTTCGTTGATTTACGTTGACATGCCCTTCATTCCGGTGGCCGATACCGCCAAGAGCGTGGACTCGGTGAACGAAAAGGCAGCGACCTTCCAAGGTCGTTACGGAGAAACAGCGGAGGAATTGACCGGTGTCGCTGCCACCGCTATCGAGGTTAACGAACTCATCGTGGGGTCGCAATGGACGTCGCTTGGTTTTGCCATCATTTTGACACTGATTACCCTGGCCATTGTCTTCAGGGACATTCGATATTCGATTTGGACCACTTCCCCGGTAATTGCAACGGTTGCGTTGCAATGGTTGGTGATGTGGCGGATGGACGTTCCGTTGTCCCTCGTGACGGTGATGATCGGTTCCATCCTCGTCGGTGTGGGTGTCGACTTTTCGATTCACATTGCGAACAGAATACGGGAATTGGGTGGCGGCATTCAAGCGATTCGAAGCGCCGCTGTCGGCACGGGCATGTCGTTGTTTGAAGCAGCGGTTGTCACCTCGCTGGGTATGTTTACGGCCTACGATATCCCGATTCCCGAAATTACGCCGTTTATTACGGTCATTCTTATTCTCCTGTGGGTCGCTGCGGCCAGTGCACTCATCCTTCTTCCGGCGATTTTCATCACCCTCGAAAAGATGGGCATTGGTGCGGTGAGCGGCAGCAACAACATGGCCAAGAAGCTGGGGCTCATACGCACCACCGCTCCATCAGATGACGTGATGGATGCCGCTCTGGTGGATGATGTGGTTGATGCTTGGTAAGCGTTGAGTCCATAGACCCCTTTGGTTTCCCCATGACCATGAACCACTGGTTGATGAAATCCGAGTTGGACGTCTATCCTTACCGTCAACTCGTCGAAGACGGCTGGACGCACTGGGACGGTGTGCGAAACTACCAAGCTCGCAACATGATGAGGGACGCGATGAAAACAGGGGATTTGATCCTGTTTTACCACTCGAACACCAAACCTCCTCATGTCGCTGGTGTCGCCCGCGTCAAGCGTGAAGGGTACGGTGACTTCACGTCTTGGGATTCAACAAGCAAGTACTTTGATGAAAAATCCACGCCAGAAAACCCTCGCTGGTTTATGGTTGACATTGAACCCGTTCGTGAGCTGGACATGGTGCCCCTCCAGGACATGAAAGACAATCCGAACCTCGAGGGAATGCCGTTGCTCCAGCGTGGTCAGCGGCTTTCGGTCCAACCGGTTACAGAGGAACAGTTTGCTGAAGTTCTTCGTATGGCGGGTGTGGACGCAGCCGAATTATGAGTGGGTGTTGTCATGGAGAAACCTGTGCCTGTTTCCTCACGAGCAGCGAACATTGAGTACGCGATTCGCGACGTGGTCGTTCCAGCCGTTCAATTGGAGGCTGAGGGTCATGAAATTATCAAACTGAACATTGGCGACCCGATTGCCTATCCCGGTTTGCCGACACCACCGCACATGGTCGAGGCTTATGTGGCAGCGTTGAAGGAAGGTCATAACGGCTATTCCCCGTCCTACGGTTTACCTCAGCTTCGGCAAGCCATTGCCGAAGATGAGCGTCGTAAGGGTTGGACGGCCACAGCCGACGACATCTATGTTTGCCATGGCGTGACGGAGGCGTTGCAACTCATTTTTGCTGCTGTCCTGGAAGACGGCTCAAAGGTGTTGGCCCCAGGGCCACATTATCCTCCGTACATGGCCTATCCCCAAATGTTTGGTGCTGCAACCGTCGAATACCAACTCCACCAAAACGACGGCTGGAAACCTGATTTTGCCGACATTGCATCGAAAATGGACGATGACGTTCGTTTGCTCGTCCTCATCAATCCCAACAATCCATGCGGTACGGTTTGCGGGCCTGAGGACGTTGATGCACTGTTGGCCATTGCTCGTCAATACCCAAACTGCATCGTCGTTGCGGATGAGATCTACGACGGTCTGGACTTCACCGGACGCCATGTTTCGGTCGCAAGTCGCAGTTCTGACGTTCCGGTCATCGCCCTCAACGGCGTGTCCAAGGTCTACTATGCTCCGGGTTGGCGGATCGGATACATGGCACTCCACGACCCTTCGGAGCGTCTGGGCTTGGTGCGGGACGGATTGGAGCGATTGCTTCGTTCACGACTCTGTGCTTCAACGCCTGCTCAAATGGGCTACCTTGCCGGTCTTGAGGGCGACCGGACATGATGGAAGGCTACGCTCAACGCGTGATGCAACAGCGAGACCATTGCCTCAAGCGAATCTCGGAAATTGAAGGTCTGCAGGTCGAACAACCCGGTGGCGCCTTCTACATGTTCATTCGACTGACGGATCCAAAATGGGCTGCGGATGACAAAGATTTCGTGTTGCAACTTCTTCACGAGGAACACGTTCTGCTGGTTCACGGAAGTGGCTTTTCCCCAGAACTGGGCAAAGGGCATGTCCGACTGGTCTATCTTGCGGATATCGAGGTCCTCGATGACGTCTTCGACCGCATCGAGCGGTTCCTCCAAAAGCATCGCCATTCGCCCGTCATGTCGTAGGAGAATTCATCAATCCCGAACGGGGGCGTTGGCTTCATGCGCCGTGGGTTCTTGCTTTGCATCGCCACGGTCATGGCCCTGATGTTAGCCTCAAGCGTATCAGCTTCTTCGGTTTCTACAGAGTCGGGAATTTCGCTTTCCTCGACCGCACCGTTGGTCAGTGCGCTGGTCATTGCGTTCTTTGTACGACGTTGGTTTATTCCACAGCAGTTGAAAAATTTGCAAGTGGCTTTTGAGATTGAAGACGACCTCTACGAGGTTCACCGTATCACACGAACCCTGCGCGATTCACGACGTCTCCTCAATGCTGGTCGTGTTGGATACGGTGTTCTGTTGTACATGATGGGTCTGACGGGCGTGTTGATTCTCATCGCCGAACTCCTGTTTAATGCCGCTGTTTTTGCCGAATTCAACTTGTACATCATCGCCACGTTAATTCTCATTCCCGTGCTCATCTCACCCTGGGAAACGCTGAACAGCCAACTTGCTGGCAGACAACGAGAGGTGCGGTCATCCATCAGCGCCGACCTGATACGCCGCGTGTTCACCCTCGCCTTGCTCGTGATCATCACCCTGTTGGTGTTGGCCTACAGCATACAACTCAACGGGACATTGACGCCCACCTGGATCGCCTTTGCCATGCTCACGTTCATGGCTCCGACCATTTTCGCTTACGGACGAATCATGGGCGCTTCGTGGAACATGCTTCTGATCAATAAGTGGCGTACGACTCGAGGACGAGAGAACCCCATTGACCCGGACAAAAATGGATGGATTGGCCGCCTCTTCTCCTTTCTTTTGGTCCTCTTTTTGTTGACCATGCCCATCACGGCCCTCAACGGCATCCTCACCGTCCTGTACGTCATGCTCAACAATCCTCCGAATGCAGAGGAGGTGTTGAACTACGGAGGCATCATTGGATACTCGATCTTTGTTCGTATTGACTTGATTTCAGAGATTCTCTTTCACTGGGAATTTGTCAAATCGTTGCCCACGTTCCTCTCATTGTATCTGACGCTCAACATCGCTATCGTCGGTCTGGCGTTTATTTTTGAACTGACACGAAACCTGATTCTGGGCGGGCAATCCTTCGGCGGCATGTTTGGTGTGATCCTTGACACACCCCGGGAAATACGTGCAGAAAAAGCCGCACAAGCCAGGCAACTCACGTTTGCCTTCGCAGGGTTCTCGGGCTACACGGTCCTGTTGCTGATTCTGGTATGCTACAAAGAATTCGGAGGGCTCATGCCGTTCACGGCCACGCTCGAAGCCAACGATTTCGATGAAGGCATGCGGTTGTTGACGGTTTGGCTTTTCATCGCCGTGGGGCAACTCGTCTTTTTGATGACCTGGCTTCTTTCCATCAGTCGTTTTGGCCACCTGCGAAGCCTTCGGTTTGACCTCAATCCAGACGAACGTCGTGAGGGTGCTGTCTTGCTGGAGGGTGGCGACAAGTTGCAAAACTTGGTGGAAAACGCTGCCTACAACGAAGACCTTGACATGCTCATTCGCATCCAAACACACGATTTCCCCGGGGATCAGGCTCTGATACGACAGGAGCAATCTCGCGCTGCCATGTGGGAAAAAGCCCTCCGTGGTTTGTGGCCCGAGGCCATCGAAGCCAGTCGGAAGCTTTTGGCCCAAACAGGTGGGGACAACGACGAAGCAAGGATGATCATCGCCACGGGTTACATGGCCCTGCGCCGGTTGGATGCAGCACGTGAAGCGCTTCACGGTCTTGAACAGCCGGAGGGGTATGATGAACCCGAGATTTTGTCATTCATTTGCGAATGGTTGGACCCCTGGAACGGCTCGGTAACCGAGGACGATTTGTGGGATTGGGAAAACAATTCCACCATCGATTATCTCCAGATGTTACTGACGATGATGCGGACGTGGAAGCCGCAACCCAACGATATGATGCTTCACAACGACAAGATTTCACAGACAGGTCAACTCTCAATGGTGGCGTTGCTTCGGGCACAGCGCCGCTATGATGAGGCGCTTGAATTGGCCTTTTCTCTCGTCCGTAGCGACCCCATCGGCGTTCGTCCACGACTGGCCGTTGCGTTATGTCTCCTTGATACGGGTCAGTGGCACGATGCTAAAACCGTCCTTGACGAACTGATCAAAAGCGACAGTAAGGACCCTCGTGTTTTGGCTTTGGCCGTCATTTTTGGATACGGGACAAAAGGACGAGAAAACATGGAGGTCTCCTTGGTTCTCGACGAGGCAAAGGATACCAAGAAGTGGATGGATGCCGCTCCCGTCAACGCTTACGCCGCTCTTCTCCAAAAGGGTGGATTGGACGAAGCGGTGAATGCGAACGTCATGATTGTTGCACACGAGGCCACACGGCGTGCCATGCCGCCTCGGTTTTCCGCTGGTGTTCTCTCCAACATCTTCCAGTATCTTGTGCTGATTCCGATGTGGTTCGTCCTTGGCATCCTCACATTCCAGGAAGTCGGTGAAACCGAGGGATTGTCTGTCCTTGGTGGTCTGCTTTTCATGCATTATTCGTACCGTCGGATTCGTCGCCAACAAGAACACCAAATCAAGCACCGGGACCAACGGGGAATGGTTCGTTATGCACGTAGGCTGAAGCGATTCAAAGCCATACCGCAAGCCAGCAACATCCCGATTGGAAATCATTTGCTCCTGGGTGGTATTTTGGTCACGGTGAACGGTGTCGTGCTTGACATTGGCTTCCCTGCGTGGTTGTTTGAACGTTTACCGAAGGAGCCCGAGAAGAAAATTCGACAGCGACTGCGTCGCCGTGCCGTCGCGGTTGAGAAAGCACGGACACCACGGGTCTCGCCCCTTGGGAAGGCGTGGTGGTTGAAACGTCCGAAAGAGCACACGGAATCGGGTCCGGTTTTGGAACGAAACATCGGCCCGGTTGCCTATCGAGGCAGGGCCAACTACGTCCGGAAAAAAGAACCACAGGCCCTCAACGACGCCGCACAAGGGAAAGAAACACCGCTGCAGAAGCGATTCATCCCCCGAAACACCATCCGGAGCGAGCGTGCCTGAGGTCTTGGTCGACCACCTTCGGACGAGGGTTCAAAGACTGTCCATTCAAGTCCGACCCATGGCCCAGACACCCGGCGGTTGGACCGCATCAAACGAACATCGACAGCTCGCTGATCAGATCCTCTCCGCCGTTCGCTCAAGTGGCTCACTGTATCGCAACGGATTGGGCATGATCGCCTCTGAAAACATCATCTCCCCCGCTGTGCGTGACATCGTGGGGAGTGACCTCCACGGACGCTATGCAGAAGGTCTCCCTGGAAAACGCTACTACCAAGGTTGCGAAGATTTCGACGTCATCGAAGCCTTGGGCATCGAGCTTGCGCAAGATGTATTCAAGGCACCCTTTGCCAACATTCAATCGATTTCTGGGACCGTTTCCAACATCGGTGCGCTCAAGGTACTTGCTAAACCCGGGGACGCCATCACGGCCGTCTCGACCGCTGATGGAGGTCATATCTCTCACGCTCGAATGGGTGCCGTGGGACTGCGAGACCTGAACCTTACCACTTATCCGTGGAACGAGGAGCGAATGGAACCGGACATTGATGCGGCCTGTAAAACCATTCGGGACGTGGAGCCGAAAGTCGCATTGTTTGGACAATCGGTTTTCCTTTTCCCAACACCGCTGAAGGAAATGGCCGATGCAGCGAAGGAAGTCGGGGCATCGGTGATGTACGACGGCGCCCACGTGCTGGGTCTCATCGCCGGTGGTCAATTCCAAGACCCGCTCCGTGAGGGAGCAGACTTGATGACGGGTTCGAGCCACAAGACATTCCCCGGTCCTCAAGGTGGATTTTTACTCTCTTCTTCCGAAGATCCTGGCTTCCAACGCAAACTCAATACCGCCATGTTCCCCGGCGTCTGTTCATCTTACCACCTGCATCATGTTGCGGGGAAAGTCATGGCGCTGGCTGAATTCAAAGCGTACGGTGAAGCCTACGCCCGCGACATCGTTACCAATGCGCAAGCCTTTGCCGCTGCGCTTGCAAGCGAGGGTTTCGATGTTCTCGCCGAAAGTCGGGGGTATACGGCCTCTCACCAAGTCTTGACCCGCCACGGTGAACTTGACTCCGGAGCCGGGGCAAAAGCCGCCCAACTGCTTGAGGAAGCAGGCATCATCACCAACATGAACATGCTTCCAGGCGACACCAAAGCGCTTGCACCATCAGGACTTCGACTGGGTGTTCAAGAATTGACGCGTGTCGGATTCTCGCCTCAGGACATGGAAGAGGTTGCTCGGATGTACGCCAGAGTGTTACTTCATCACGAAGACCCTGCTGCTGTGAAACATGACGTCCATGCCCTCAAAGAACAACATCAAATCATTCGCTATTGCTTCAACGAAGATGAGCGAACAGGGTATCCCGAATAGGATGGGGCGCAATGGGTGGCTCTTCATCGCCGAACATGGATTCGTTCGTCTTTGGCGATGACGGTTTCTTTTACGATCCGTTTGGAGAGCCCTGTGTTTTGATGGGAACCGTCGAGTTTCGCACGTTTTGCCATCGCCTTGACGGAGCGTTTGCATCGCCGCTCGGTCGAAAATTGATTTACGCTGCCACGGACGCTGAAGAGCGAGCGCTGAGGGGTCAGTCAAGTGTCCAATTTGGACGTTGGTTTGGCAAATCAAGAGCGATCAACCGCCTTCGGCAAAGAGCAACGGAAATGGGATGGGGTGGCTTCGAGGACGATTGCATTGTCGCACCCGCCCACGAGGCATTGACCGTGGGATTTTCTCTTGCCCATCACGAACACACCCAACGACGGCGAGCGAATGTGGAATGGGTTCAGCCCAGCGCCGAGGTGATTCACCTCACGTTTTCCGACAAGCCAGAGCCAATGGTGCCTGCCTCCGCTCCCGTACCCCTTTCGTGGTTTGGCTCGACACATGCGGGACTGGGTTCGGGTCGAATGGAGATGATGCTTGACCAGAGAGAACGGTCGTTCTTCAACGGTGAGGAACGTTCGTTTTTCCTCTCTCCGCAGTTCTTTTGGCATCTGTTCGATTCTCTTCTCGGTCGGCCGCTTGCTGTGGACTATCAGCCATCGGTGAATCTTGATGTGAAAGCCTCCGTTGAACAGCCAGCGGCGTTCTCGGCCGTTGTTGACGCCGCCTGTACGGCTTTTTCTGTCAGCGAACGCCCTGTGTACGTCCAAACCCCAGACGATTGGATGGGGCACTTCAACGCCCGCATCACCGGAAGAGGCTTCGGGCATGTCCGTGTTGAAAAGAGCCTTCTTTCGGACCATGACGCTTCTGTGTTTGATGTCATTTCGCCGGTCGCTCCCGTGGCCGTTGGTCTTCTGATTGGCATGTGGCAACGCGCCCACGGGACCGTCGGTGATGTGAAGATTGAGCCGCTCTCAGAAGGACTTCGCGTATCCCTCCGCCCTCGAAGCGTGGAATACCTCTGATTTTGGCTCCAAATACTGGTCTGTGCCACGGTTTTTGCTTGCTCAATTGTGGTCAAGGTTCATAACCGAATCAATGCCTCGGTGAGTTTGCACAGCGGTGCCGGGTGTCACACATGAGTCTCAACCACAACCAAATGGCGTACGTAGCAATCGTTTCGACCCTCATTTTTGGGTCTCTCTTTGTTGGGGTTTCCGGGTTCTTCCAAACCAGTGAAGACATCGGTGGATTTGACAGCGCTGTTGAGGAAGACATTCGAGGCGACTCGGAGTTGATGGTGGAAGCGCTGGACACCGACGGTGACGGTCTTTCCGACAAACTGGAAGAGACACAATACGGTACGGATGTCAACGACCCGGATACCGATAACGACGGGATGAGCGATGGTTGGGAAGTTCAACACGGTCTGAATCCACTTGACAACGGCGAATCTGAAGATTTGGAAGTTGACCCGACGCAAAACGAAGATTCCAGCGATGCACAAGTCGAAAACGAGACCGACTCGTGGCCGGACCCCAGTCAAGGCCCCACCGGTGACCCTGACCGAGACGGACTCACCAATCAAGCAGAACAAGAACTCGGGACCGACCCGCAGCGAGCGGACACCGATAACGATGGACTGAACGATCGCTGGGAGTCGCTGTACACCACAAGCGTCCAAACCCCTGGTGGTGAAGTAGTACTGTTCAATCCACTTGATGGAAATTGGGACTGCCTGCTGTTGGACCAGGCCATGGTCGATGCACTGGAGACGCGTTTCAACGGTGAAAACGGTATGGCGGATTGGGACGACCTCGCATCAAACGGCCGCCACTCCTGCGACATGGTCCTCGACACGGACGACGACGGACTGGCCAATTTCGAAGAGGAAGCCTTCGGTACAAATCCAACCGCTCGCGACTCCGACATGGACCTCATCGACGACATCGTCGAAGTGGCCAACGTCAGCATCGCCCTCTACACCGGCTTGGGAGAGAACTGCAACGAACCGCTCTTTGACCCCATCCCGCATGTGGGGCCGTTTTTCGGCGTTGAGCGAAGCTGGTTCATGATGGACATGGACGGTGACGGTCTGCTCAACGGACCCTCGGATTGGGACACCGACGGCGACGGCATGCCTGACGGCTTCGAGTTCTGCTACTCGGACGCATCCATGGCACCCAGCGCCGCCTACGTGCTCAATCCCTCCAACGCCTCTGACGGCTACGGGGACTGGGACGAAGACGGTATGAACAACCTCGAGGAATATCAGGTTGCGCAGATCTTCGGCGAAGGAAACTTCACCTCCCCTTGGCTTGAAGACACCGACCAGGACGAGATGCCAGACCAATGGGAGGCTGCCAATGGATTGCACCCCCGTTCTGCACTCAACCGTGATCAGGACCCCGACATGGATGGCTACGACCTTGACGCCGACGGTGATGTCATGTTCTCCGAACTTGAAAACACGGCCATTGTCCACACCGTTGATGTTGCACTCGGTCAGCAGGTTTCGGCCAATCAACAAGTCGCTTCTGCCCGAATTACTTTGGCCGGTGGAAACCAACAGGTGATCCCACTCCGTGCTCCTGTTGACGGCTACGTTTACGAGTTGAATGTGGTGCTCGGGCAAAGCATCGAATCCCGTCTCTTCGTCTGGATGAACATCGTTGAGGAGGAAGAACGCTTTACAAACGTGATGGAGTACAAAGCCAACGACCGAGACCAAGACGGCATATTGGACGGCCGCAGCACCAACCCACTCAACGCAGATACCGACTCCGACGGCCTCATTGACGGCATTGAAGTCATGGGCTGGGAAATTCTGGTCGTCAACCGAGGGGTACAACCAACGTGGGTGACGTCTGACCCGGGTCTTTACGACACCGATGCTGACGGCCTTTCCGATTACGAAGAATTCTCATCAACGTGCAACCTTGGCGGCTCAAACGCCTCCAACCCCGATACCGACTCCGACGGGCTTAGCGATCTCGAGGAGGCCGGTGACAACTTCATGTGGGAGGGTGTGGCCTATTCCACCAGTCCGTGCATGTTTGACACCGACAACGACGGTCTTGAAGACGGTGAAGAAGTCGTTGCTGGTGCTGACAACTTCCTCACGCACGCCAACAAATCGGATACTGACGATGACGGTTTGGTCGACGGGCAAGAAGTTCTCTTTGTCCCCCGTCCCTTCCAGAACCCAACCAATCCTCTCCTCAACGACACGGACGCTGACGGTATGTTGGACGGATGGGAAATGCAAGTGAAATCTGCGGAAGACAACACGAATTCCCACAGCCTGTGGGTGGCGACTTCGACATGGGAGCGACCGGGCTGTGAATCGACCCAATCAAACTCTTGTACCATGCAACCGGGTGGTTATGTTTGGCAGAATTGGCTCGGTGGTTTCGCCCTCGAGCCCAAATTCCAAGTCAGTGAAATGAACCTGACAGGATTCCAAATGCCCTCCAACAGCCTGTGCGATGGCTGCAACGGCCGCTGGGCTCTCGACCCCTCCCTCAGTTCGCTCAAAGACGACACCTTTGACGTTGACAACGACACCCTCGCAAACGGCATGGAAGCCCCTGACCGCTGGGACACCAATCCTGTGGACGACGACACGGACGGCGATCTCCTGCCCGATGGGTGGGAAGTGTACTACTCCCAACTGGCCTTTGAAACCGGTCTTGCTGACAACGAAACCGTGGGTGTCTACGGTGCTCGTGGCGTGATGGATCCGTCCATGCCTGACAGCGATTTGGACGGCATTGAGGACGGCTATGAAGACCCCGACAACGATGGTCTCAACCGGACTGGACTCGTGAAGCGATACTGCCCCGGCTACAACGACACCACCAACTCGGAATGCAACATCGATCCGGACACACCGGACGGACAACGTTTCTACGATAACCTCGAGAATTATACCAACTACGAGGAAATGCAAAACGGTACCAATCCCATCACCAACGATACCGACGGTGATGACTGGAACGACGGTCCGGAGGTCTACTACCAGGACCACGACGACGACGGTATGGCAACGGGATGGGAGTACCACTTCCAATTCGATCCGTTTGACGGTGCCGACCGAATGGTCGACACCGACGGTGACGGCCACGTGAACTTCTGTGAGTACAAATGGGACACAAATCCCCGCAATCCTGTTTCATACCCCGGTCAAGGTGAATTGTGCGACCCGTTCAGTGACTGATAGCGATGGCGAAAACGGCCCACACACGGCGTGGCTCACCTTTCTTGGTGGTCATGCTCCTGTTGCTGTGTTGCGTTCATGTACAAGCCAGCCATCCTCCAGAGGGCGACCGCATCAGCTTGATTGATTTCGATGTCGAAAACGGAGAACATTTTGTTGATGACTTCAATTTGACCGGTACGGCAAGCATTCCGTTGAGGAATGCGAGCTGGTCGGTTGTCAACATCTCTGGAATGACGCCAACGACCCTCTTGAGCGGACCCTTTCTCACCTCTGTTCAACCCGTAGAGGAAGGCCTCTTTGCTTGGACATTGGCGGTGGATGTTCCGGAGGTGGACTGCACATGCTATGTTGAAATCAAGGTGGACGACGTCTCTGTGGCACCCATGGTTTCACGCCTCATCGTGTACCTCGGCGATGACCACCACCGTCCTGTGTTCCAGGATGAAGTTGATGCCAGTGTCGATCCGATGTCAACATCATCGGCCTCGTCTGAACACGCCATCATCGTTTCAAACGAAGTCAATCTGACGTTCGGATTGATCCAAGCTCCGGCCAGTGGCGAAATCATCAGTGTTGCCGCCCTCGTATGCCCTGCTCCGAACGGTGTGTGCACGGACACACCGGCTAACGTCGCTCTCCCGTTTACCACGGGTGCTGCAGGATTGACCATCACCGTCAGCGCCTTGGCACTTGAACTTGAGCAGGGAATCTGGCAATTTGATTTCAGGGCTAAGGATGCTCTCCTCCGCACGACGGGGTCCATGCATGCCGTTATCCTCCATGACACGCAATCACCAACCGTTTCCCTGAACGTCAAATCCACCGTGGATGAACGTGAACCCTTGCATGTCTATGCCACGGTTGATGACGGTTATCTCGGTGCAGTCTACTCCATGACGTGGATACTTGAACACGAAAGCGGGGAGCGGCGAGCACCGCTGGCCAGTGAATTTGTCAGTGATGACCATCTGTTGCTCAATCTTACCGAACAGGGTGTGTACGCCGTTCACCTCACCGTCAGAGACCGAGCGGGGTACCTTACGCAAAGCACCGAGAACATCACGGTGCTCAACATACGACCCACCGCACGAATCAGTCTGGATGGTTTGGTGGTCGAGGATATGGGTTATTTGACGGTCGGCACCCAGACGGATTGGGAATTGAACGCCAGTCAAAGTTTTGACAACGAAAACGTCGACTACCTGTGGGTGATCAACGATGATCGTTCGGTCCGTGGCACTTCGGTGTTGGAATCGGACCAGTTGCCAGACCCCGGCGTTCACAGAATTGAACTCATCGTCTTTGATAACGACGGTGCAACACACTCAACGGTCGTGGAGCTCGAGGTCCTTGCCGAACCAACAGAAGACGGTCAGCAGGCGTCACTTGTTGTTGTCCTGCTCGTGGTTCTTGCCCTTGCCTCGGTTGTTGCGTTGCGGGCAAAACGACCTTCGGCCATTGAACTCCCAAAGTGGACCCCTTCTGGCTCGCACCCTGAAGACCGTACATCGCCTCAGGGCCGTCTCTTTGATGCAACGGTTGAAGAAGACGAACCCCGAGGGTGATTCATGTTCGCAGAGGCCATGGCGAGGTTGCCAACCCGACCAACCCAAACGACCGTGCAGGAATTCCGTGAGCGACAGGGCCGATTGACCTCGCAATTCCGTCAGGATGACGTTTTCATTCTCGTTTCTCCCCCGTTTGCGGTACACTCCAACGATGTTGAATACAGGTACCGCACCTCCAGCGATTTGTTGTATTTGACCGGGTGGACAGAACCAGAATCGGTCTTTGTCATGCGCCATGACGGCTCGGCGTGGACGTCCTCCCTGTTCGTGCAACCCCAAGACACCCTGAAGGAAATATGGGAAGGTCGCCGACCCGGTGTGGAGGGTGCTGTTGCCGATTACGCCGTTGACGCAGCCCACAACAACGACGAACTGGATGAGAAGCTGGAGGCGTGGTTGACCGATGCACGCCGTGTTTTCTATCGAGGCGGTTTTCATCAGGGTGTTGATGGCTTGGTGGAATCGGCTGTGCGTCGCCGTGACAGAGCACGACAGCATTTTGGAACCGGGCCTGTCGCCGTGGAGGACCCTTCAGGGATGCTGGCAGAATTACGCTTGCGAAAATCTTCCTCAGAAGTTGAACAAATGGTCTATGCCAGCAAAGTGGCCGCAATCGCTCATGAATTGGCCATGCGGCACAGCCGTGAAGGCATTACAGAGTATCAACTCCAGTCCGTTATCGAAGGCTTCTTTTCTTATGCGGGTGCTTCAGGCTGGTCCTATCCTTCCATTGTCGGCTGCGGTGAAAACGCCACGATTCTGCACTACACGACCAATCAAGATGTTTGCAACACCGACGAGGTGATACTCATCGATGCTGGGGCAGAATTCCGCGGCTACGCAAGCGACATTACGCGCTCATGGCCGATTTCAGGTACGTTTTCCGAACCTCAGCGGGAGATCTACCAACTCGTCCTCGACGCACAACTGGCCGCCATCGACGCATGCCGTGTGGGTATGCCCTACACTGCACCGCACGATGCAGCACGAAAGGTCCTCGCAGAAGGGCTCATCTCCTTAGGCGTCATCTCACAAACCGTCGACGAGGCTCTCGATTTGGAGACGGGTGATCTCAAGAAGTGGTACATGCACAACACCAGCCACTGGATCGGTCTCGATGTTCACGATGCAGGTGTCTACAAACCGGGCGGTGAACCACGGTCGCTTGAACCGGGCATGTGCTTGACGGTTGAGCCTGGACTGTATTTTGGTGCATGGAGGCCCGATGTGGATTGTCCAGAACGCTATGCGAACATTGGCATTCGTATTGAAGACGATGTTCTGATCACGGCCGATGGCCCGGTCGTGTTAACAGAAGACTGTCCCAAGACGGTGGAAGACATCGAACGAATCGTCGGCAAAGACCTCAACTGAGTTGATCTCGTGGACTGGAATGAAATTCTCGACCGCCAATCGATGTGGACGAGAGAAGGTGCGGCTTCGCTTCGTTTGAGCCAAGAAGAAGCCGTCGTGCTCTACGAGGAGGCACCGCTCCACGATTTGATGCGTGCAGCTCATCTGCGTCGAAAAGCCATGCACCCTGAGGGTAAAGTCACGTACCTCATTGATCGAAACATCAACTACACCAACGTCTGCACCATCAACTGCCAGTTCTGTTCGTTCTACAGGCCACCCGGGCATGATGAAACCTATACGCAAAGCTATGAGGAGATATCAGTACGTATTCGTGAACTCGAAGCCATCGGTGGCTCTCGCATTCTCATGCAAGGCGGCGTCAATCCTGCCTTGCCGTTTTCATGGTACACGAACCTGCTGCAGCATCTTCGAAAAGAACACCCCTCCATCGACTTGGATTGTTTTAGCCCCATTGAAATTGAGGGGCTTGCTGAAGTGTGCGGCATGAGTACCTACGATGTCCTGGTCCGTCTCAAAGAAGCTGGCATGCACGGTCTTCCAGGTGGGGGGGCTGAAATGTTGGTTGAGGACGTTCGAAAAGATGTATCGCCCAAAAAAGGAGCGCCGGCCAATTGGCTGCGCGTCATGGGTGAAGCCCAATCGTTGGGGTTGACCACCAGTGCCACCAATGTTATTGGTTTCGGGGAGGGTTCGAAGGAACGCGTTGAACACATGCTTCGAATTCGTGAACTGCAAGAACATTCTCTCACCCAACACGGTCATGGTTTCACTTCCTTCATCGCCTGGCCGGTTCAACTGGAGGTGAACTCGTTCGGTCGTCGTAATCGTGGTCAAAACAAGCATGTTCTGGGTGCCGGTTCATCGGAATATTTGCGACATGTAGCTGTCTCTCGACTGTTTCTGGATAACGTTGAACACATTCAGGCCTCGTGGCCTACGATGGGTATCCATGTCGCTCAGATGGCCTTGTTGGCTGGAGCCGACGATGCAGGGTCAACCATGATGGAAGAAAACGTCGTCTCTGCATCGGGTACAAGCAAATTGGACGCTTCGGAGCATGAACTTCAGTCCTCCATTCTCCGAGCCGGTTTCAAACCCCAGCGCAGGGACAGCGACTATGCGCATTTGGAAACCACGATCATGGCCAAAACCATCTCGGAGTTGGCCTCGCCACCACCGACCCTCATGTCGTAGGCCCGTAGAAGACCACCCACACGACCGCACGAATGTTGCGGCCTCCGTTTCCAATACCGTCGGACGGGACATACTCGCCGCCGTTGTAGTAGCCTCGATAGACCAGATGGTTGGTGTTGTTGGTTCCGTTATCGACCCAATCGGTGATGTCGTAGGTCCACTGCTTCACATCTTGCCCCGCACACCAACCTGCTCGCCCAAACGGCCATGAGCCAAATTGGTTGGCGACCACACCGTTTCGAACCTCTTTTTCGCATCCTTCATTGTCGTACACGATCGGGTGCCATTCGTAGGTCTGGTGCGAACCCATCGTGTAGTAGTGTTGGTGGTCGCAGAATTCAGCGCAATTTGCCGAATCCTGGTTGAACCCGTGTCCGGTGATGGTGGCGACGATTTTCACACTGGTCGCATCGGACGGAACGGTGAAATTCATTTGACGCACATGCCGAGATTCGTTGTTGTACGTGCCATCAAACTGCCCTCCACTGAAAGCATAGGTGGCGTTCACCGCCCGAGAACCACTCCCCCAGTTACTGAAAAGGAAAGTGACGGTTAAGTCACCTTTGTTGGCTCCTGCGTACTTGAATCGTCGGTCTTCGCCGTCGTTCAGCATGAAGAGGTACGGAGAAATATCCGTCAGCCACATGCCTTCGCGCCCGTATGTTGTGATCCATCGAATCGATTCTGTATTGCATATCGAATCGTTTTCCCTGTCACAGATGTACATGTAGGCGAGGTAGTCCCATTCATGGCATCCACCGTATGACCCATCGGATTTTTGGTAGCGGTTGGTTCGCTCAAAACATGCATGCTCGTGGTAGACCTCCAGTGTGTCGTAGCTGGACAGGTCGTTGGGCAAGTCAAAGGTGGCGTTGGCAAACGAAGAGTAACCGCCACTCCAACCTCCACTGTGGCGCTGGAAATCCATGATTTGCACAGCATGCACCGCCGGGTCAAGTTCCCGTATTTTGGTAGGGAATTCTGCGACCCACTGGTTGGGTTCAAAGGAGAGGTGGTAGGGGTCGTTCGATTGCGTGGTCCACGCATAGAGCGAACCCGTTTCCCGTGCAAGCTGGAATCGGTCAATTCCCATGAAGAAGGGGTTGTTGAACGAGCCGATCATTGACCCGATACCTCCGCCAAGGTTGCTCGCATCGACATCGATGTAGTGGATACGGTCGTCCCAGTAGGCTTCTTCACTTGTCGTTAAACCGGCAAGCACAGCGTTACGCTGTTGTATGACGTCGTTGTGGTAGCTGTTGTCAAACGACCCGTAGAAAAGGTGGGTGTTCGCTGGTAAATTGCGGATGAATTTTCCTGGGTTTTGTCCCCATGTTGCACCGTTGTTGTTGCCGTTTGAATCGGTGTACTTGAACATGAAGAAGTAGACGTCATCGCCTGTCCACCGATTCTTGAAATTGTAGGTGCCGTTTAAGGTTGGGAAGGAAAACTGGGGGACCATCTGCATCGGACCGTTAAGGCTGGAAGCATCGGTCCAAGCAACGGGCAGCTGAACCACCGCGCATCCATCCGCATCGACGCTCCAACGAGCAGGCGACGAGGCACACGCATCGACGTTGGCAAACACACCGTCGCCGTCGATGTCAGCACACCCGACAGCGTTCACGATGAGACCCGTCGGCGTCCCCTCACACTGATCGAGAAGATCGTTGATGCCATCACCGTCGGTGTCTCGTTCAACTGCAGCGCACCCGACTTCGTTGATGCCCGTGGCGTTCATGGGTGTCTTTGGACACTCATCAAGCAAAGCTCCAGTGGCGTTGACATCGTTCACACCGTCGTTATCGTCGTCGTCATCCTCGGTCGCATCTTGACACCCGTCGTTGTCCCAGTCCGTGAAGTTGTCCGACATCCAGTTTGCCACGCCTTTCGCACACGCATCTTCCAAGTCGACATGGTCGTCGTTGTCATCGTTGTCGTCCTCGTCCAAGTCTGAGCAGCCGTCGTTGTCCCAATCGCTGTAGCGATTGGAATACCAGCCCTTTCGACCGACGGGACACAGGTCGTCCACATCGTTCACACCGTCGTTGTCGTCGTCTTCGTCCTCGTCAGCGTCATGGCATCCATCGTAGTCATAATCTGCAGAAGGTGTGCTCACCCATCCGTACGATCTGGCACAGAGGTCGTAGGTGTCTGGGATACCGTCGTTGTCATCATCGTCATCTTCGTCGATGTCCCTGCAGCCGTCCTCATCACCGTCGGCGGCCTGCGTTGATTGCCATCCTTCGTCTGCACCAATTCCCGAAGGGCACCGATCGTAGACGTCTTGGACGCCGTCACCGTCCTCGTCATCACCAGCGCCCTCAATGATAACCTGGGTGGTCGCAAGGTCGCTTGCTACGCTGTAGCGTCCACAATTGGCCGTGGTCGTGATGGTGTGGGAACTCGTGGCCTCGGTGAAGTCCATCAAAATCTTCCAACCACCCTGATTGTTGAGGGCCACGGTTCCTTCGCTTCCGTCGGTGGTGCTGTAGGAAACAACGCATGAATCGATGTAAAGGTGGCTCACCGAACCCTCAAACCAAATCACGTTGGGTTGTTCCAGAACCAGCCGACTGGGAAGACTTAGCACGGGGGCTGGTTCGCTGGGGGGCTTGACATTGAGTTGCAAAACCAGCGGCTTGACGCTCGGGGTCAATTCGCTTTCTCCGACGTTCTGGAAGGTGATGGAAACGATGTGTTCTCCTGTTGTTTCTGGCGTAAATTTCAGTTGAAAGCCGCTGTCAATTTCCGACCATTGGATAGGGATCAACGGAGAAAAATTCGGCTGGAGCACGGACGCATCGACGGCCCATTCTCCCTCGCCGTCTTGATTGATGGCGAGGACGTATGTCAGTTCATCTCCGAGCGGTGCTTCGGTTGGCGACAACACCCATGACGGCTCAAGGGAGTAAGTTTGCACGACGGGTTCTTCAATTTCGGCAGCGGGTTCCGTCCCGCCAAGGCAGCCAGCTAGGGCCATGAGGGCGACCAAAACAACAGCGGAAATCCGACGGGCATCCATGCGGTTGTCTTGCATAGGGCTGTCTTTCAATGTGTTGCTCATGTCATGTCGAGTTCGGAACGACCATCGTGAAGTGGGAGGGTGGTAAGTGCCACGCGGTCGGTGGCGTGGGCGACCCTCAGCGGTTGCACCCATAGCAAAGCCCCGCCCTTTTTGCGATCAATTCTGAGTATACACTCCCAATGGATGCGAAGAAGATCGCTGTGAACCGAACCTGGCCAAATGGGTTCTGGAGGCTGGAGTTTGATGGGTTCCCCCTTCGCCCACCGCATGGGTTTGCCCTGGACCATGATGCGCATGGGACGAAGATAGAGCCCGCCTCTTACTTCCTTGAGTTCCATCGGCGCATCTTCACCGCCTGCCGTCCCATCGTCCAAACCGATTTCCCAGTGATGTGGCAATTCGGTGGAAAGCCCTGGAGGTGGTTGGCGGTTGGGATCTCGGTCCAGCGTGTGAAAAAGGACCTCTCTTGATGGGGGGAGAACACCGACCCGTAAGATGGCATCAACATGGTTCCAATCCCTGTCCCACTCTGGGAAGGAAACCGA
>Ga0160423_10000595_pt1 | contig 29844 bp, 51 predicted proteins | sample CRUFie14St8metaG_FD_108191 | JGI IMG/M metagenome (GOLD analysis project Ga0160423, IMG submission 108191) | Marine microbial communities from the Costa Rica Dome - CRUD Field 142mm St8 metaG | ecosystem: Environmental > Aquatic > Marine > Oceanic > Photic zone | place: Costa Rica: the Eastern...
CTTCTTAAGCTCTTGCTCTTGAAGTTTTTGTTGTACAACCTTCTCTTGCATTTTATCTAACTTAGGTTTAAACTTCATAGCTTGTTGCTCAAGCTTCCCTAAGTCTTTCCAAATTTCTATTTCCTCAGCAATTTCTTCTGTAGTACCGTATCCTGTTGCAGATAAGTACTCAGTAATAATTCTTTCTTGGTCCCTTTCAGTTTTTACATCAAGGCTTTTTTGTTCTTCAACTTGAGCTAAAGTTGAAAATAAACCTTTGATGTCTTGACCACCATCTGCTACATACCTTGCAGCAATTTGTAATTCTTTTGGCAAACTTTCAAAGAACTGTTTGGGAGTCTCTCTTCTAACTTGATTTGCCTTTTCTTCTAAGTTAGCTTCAATTAACTCTTCCCAATCTTTTGCCGTATATTCTTCTAACGGCTTATCATCATCAAAAGGAACAATTTTGTCATCTTTAATAAGTTTGTTAAATACATCACTTATACCTGATATCTTTTTTCTTCCTCTCTTCTCTTTCTTTTCATCTTCTTCAGTTACTTCATCTATTGAATTAATAACCTCATCAATGTTAACTTCTTCTTTTACTTCTTTTCCTTCCTCAGCTTTTACTTCTGGCTCAGATACTTCTGGCTCTGCTGAGTCTTCTTTACTTTCTTTAGCCTCAACTTTAGCGTTTAAGTCATCTTTGTCATCCTGATCAGGATCTGCAAATGACATATCTGCATCTTGTTTAAGACCAGAAAAAATGTTTTTGTTTGGTTTTTCTTCAGGTAGTGTGACATCAGCAGCACTTGGTGCTGCATCAAAAATTTCATCTAAATTGATATCCAAAGTCTCTACCTTACTATTCACAGTTTCTGTCTTTGTACTCATAATATTTGTTGGTTTTAATATTAATACTTTCTATACATATATAATATAAGAATAAACTTTTATATTAAACTTATAATATTTGATAAAAAAATAAAATATTTAGCAGTATATAGCTAACACTTATTTTTTGTCCTCTTTTTTGTCTGATTTCTGGACATCATATTTATTTTTGTTTTCTCTTGCTATGTCCAATTTAGTCTGTGCAATGTCTCTTTGAGCAGCTATTTTTTCTCTTTCAACGGATAATCTATTATTTTCCATAGTAGACTTGGCAGCATTCTCTTCTCTCTTCATAGAAAGTTGATCTTGATATCTTTGAGATTCTCTAATATCAGCCATAGCATCTTGATAATCAGACTGTTGATTCTGATTTATATCTACCATAGATCCGTATCCAGCAGCTCTAATCTCTGCAAGTAGAACGTTATTCTTTCTGTCTTTCTCATTTTCTGACATTTCAACTTGAAGTTTCATTTGTTCTTCTTGTTGTTTAGCTTCAATCTGAGCTTTCTGCATCTCTTGTTGTTGTTGCATCTCTTGAGCTCTTTCTTTTTCTTGTCTCATTTGAGAGTCTTTTAGGATATCTTGTACTTCAGCAATAGAATCTGCTTTAACAATATTACCTAATTCATAGATGCTTGCACCTGTAGTATTGTTTGTAAGAGCCATTTGTTTAAGATTTTCTAGTATAGCTCTATGATTTGTTTTAGTTGTAGCAAAAATATTAAAGTCTCTTAGTAATAAATCAGTGCCATTTATTGCAAAGTTTACTTTTTCTGCTTCAGAAGATATATAACTTAATCTAACACTTGGGTTAGAACTGTAATAAAATTGTGCTAAGTCAGTTCTCATTTGATGCACTCTTGGCATTAACTGATCTGAATGCTGTACAAAATACATTTCTGTTTGTGCATATGACTGTTGCATAGCTTGTACAACCCCTGTAGCAGTTTGTGCTGATACTGCACCACCGAGACGCTGTGGATTAATGCCAATTGCATCAAAGCATTGCTGCTTGAAATAATTTGCAAGTTGGATTCTAGACATCAATCTATTAGTCTGCTCCATATTTAGAGTTTGATAATGATTGAAGTTAGTTGCATTCTCAGTATTTGTAATTGATGTATCAAGAGGTAGCATTTGGAAATCTTTCATTGCTACGTATGCTTTTGCATAATTATTCTTGCCCCAGTCTTCTCCCATTGAGTGACGTGGTAAAGCATTTTGATCAAACATAATTACTGTACCTAATTCATCTATTAGAATGTCAGCAATCTGATTATTAACCATATTGTATCCAACTTGGTAAGCTTTCATTAAGTCAACTAAAGAAGTAGATCTTGTATTTCTATCTGAAAATACTCTACCTTCTACTGGAAGTTTACACCCATAAAGTGTATTGTTTCCTTTAAACTGAAAAGGTAATCTTCCTGGTTTAGTTCTATTAATACCTACATATATTGGGTTAATATTATCACCCATTGTAGATCTCCACATTGCTGGTAAATTAGGTCCAATCTTTACACCACCCCAAACTTCATTAATCCAAATCCAATCAATGTGCTCTCCTTGTAGTAAGTTTTCTCTAGTTTTATTTTTAAATATTGAAGTATCATATACAGCTTTCTCAGTAATCTTGAATGTTTCATCAATAATTTCTTGAGTAACAGTTCCGTCTAATTCTATTTTAGTTAAGTGTCCTATCCTTCTTTGAGTTTTCCAGTAAATAGTAGATACTCTCATTAAGTTGCCTTCATCTAAAGGAGTCATGTCTTCTGAGTTATCTAATATCTCACTAACAATATCACCACCTATAGATGGGTCATTCCAATAGTTACTAGTATACTGTCTGTATGCAAGACCTGGCATATTTGTATTCCACTCATGAGATCTTGTTGCATCATAGTATGCACCATCATTTTGATAACCATTAACTTGATATTGAGCTGATCTAGCAGGATATATCTTCTGTAAAGACTTTAATTGCTTTTCATTCATAAGATATCCATATCTGTCTATAACGTCTGCTACAGTCATAAGATCAATCTTACCAACATAATTAGAATCAGAAATATATCTTTGGTCTGGAGATTTTTGGTAGAATGTCAATACAGGATTCCATAACTCTAGATCATAGTCATCCTCTAACATACGGAAATGCCAAAACTCTCTATCAGAAATAAGCATATCTCTAAATGCTCTTTCTTCTAGTTCTTGCATGTGAAACCTTTCTTCATCAACTGCAAGTTGGTGGGATGCCCACTCTTCAACCATGCTTCTATAGTCTTTACTAAAAAAGTCTTCTATCTCTGGTAGTGTTTTAAGATTCTCAGGGCTAAGTTGTTGTTTAGCTTCTTCAGATGCAGGATCTAATCCCATCTGAATCATTTTCATTACTAAGTTCTTTTCTGCATCTGCAAGTAAAGATTCTTCTATTTGAATTCTTTTTTCTTCAAGCATCTCATTATAAGAAGTATCATCTACTGCTCTAAATTGTACTTTAGAATATCTTTTAGCAAACTCACCAGTTAATACGTTTATTACATTAGGAACAATAGGATAAAATTTTAATTCTAATGCTGAGTCATTTTCTTGTGTCAACACATCCATTAACTCTTTGTAGTCATTGTCTGGTTCTACAATGTAATCTGACTTATCAATAATACCTTTTGCTAACTTATAATTTTTAAGAAGTCTTCTTGCATTCATACGCAAGAATTCTATACCTTGAAGTTCTAGCCAATCTAAGTTCCAAGCTGCCCAGTCATCAGTTTTTTTGGAATAAGGTAAAAACTGGGTTGGTTGTGTAAGACTTGAAAAAGTAGGTCCTCCTTCTGCCTTTGCACCATTTTTTAATTGCATTGCATTTAATACTCTCATCTAAACTAATTTTGGCTATTTATAATTTTTAAAACCAGATCTTCTAATTTTTTGTCCCATACCAGAAGACCTACGGCCTATATTTCTAAATGCACTGGTATACTTTAATTTACTTATTTTTTCTGAATTTACCAAAGAATCACTCTCTGATTCACGCCTTTTAGCATATCCTCTATTAGACTGTTGTATTTTGACAAATGCAACTAATGCACCAAAGGCAACAAGTCTATCTACGTTAAGTCCAGGATAATAAGCTAACATTTCTTTTATTAACATTGGATCAGGTATTCTTTCAACACCCAATGTTTGTTTCATTACAGATCCAGTATCATCTAAATCTTCATTAGTAACTTCCCTAATATATTCAATAGCATATGATATCAAATGACTTTTAAATAGTGTACCCGTATTCTTCCAACCATACTCTTGATAAACTGTTCTATTAGAACCTAAATCTTTCAAGAATAATATCTGTTGTTTAGGTACTAAGTATCTTTGTTTTTTCCTTGCAATCATATGTTGTATAAACAAGGATATGTTGTTCTCAACAATAGTCCAAGCATTATACCATTCTATAATTAATTCAAGTCTTTCATGTGTTTTATTTATATCATCAAATCTACCACACCATGCAGCTACAATTTTGTCCCCTTCTATAAATTGTTCTATATCACCAGCTGCAGTTTCTCTTGTAACTTCTGTTGCATTTTTATATACAAAAATACTACACAAAGAATCTGATGTTGTTGTCTTACCTTCTGATACAGGGTCAATAGATGCATAGTATGAACCAAAGTCTGGTTTTTTTGATGCAGGTCTTTCCCAAACTACTATAGATCCGGTTTTGTCAGTAGCTTTCTTATCTACTGGAAATTTAGATATTGGTAACTTGGTTGTTCTTTTTGCTACAATGCCTTCTTGTTCTCTTTCTAAATCAATTAACTCATATGAGTATTCTTTTTCTTCAATCTTTTTAAGTTGTTTAGATAATATACCTTGAGGAAATATTGAAGCTTTTCTATATGCAAATGCTTCTGCAATATTTTTAGGTTTCTGAGATATTCTTAATTGATATTGTTCTGGTGATAATTCATTCTTCCATCTTTCTCTTTCAATATCAATAGCTTCAATAGCTTCTTCTATTTGTGAATTACCGTAAGAATCAATATAAGGGGGCATAGACCACTGCTCTGGTAAAAATAGTCCTGCCATACCAATAGTCCCATCTGCGTCCATAAGATTAGTTTCTACGGCATATATGTCATTTGATGATGGATTCATTATCATCTCTTTCAATGGTTCACATTGTTCTAAATCACCCACAGATCCCGCTGCTATAAACATACCAGTAGTTACCATACCTGAAGACATTGCTGGTCTTAAGTATTCATATGTTTGCATCATCTTTGGTGCAATACCTGCTTCCTCATGGAAGAAGTAAGAACAAGGACCACCTACACCAGTTGTTGCATTCTTTTCAAAAGATGCACCTTGTATCTTAGATTTAAGACCTCTTGAAGTTTTTCTATTACCAACTTTAACTTCAATTTGTTGTTGCCATAATAAAACTTTCTCTGGATTACTTGGTCTATACCAAGCTGTATGTTCATTTAAAAATGTTTTATATTCTTCAAGAAACTTCCAAGATCCTTTATCATTTATATAATCTTTTAATGATGCACCAATTTTGCACGTACTACCTTCTTCAAACCAGTACGTATTAATTATCTTACCCATGTGGAAATAAGATGATGCAATCTGACGTTTTTTTAGAATAGCTGAGTGTTGATTATTAAGTTCTGCAAGTAGCTCATATAAAGCCATATGATACTGTGCATCTCTAACTTTAGCAAAACCATACTTCTTTTCTTCTTTATCAAATATTGGTAAGAAGTTTAACCACATGTAGTAATCTCTAGTTAAATACCAGATATTACTTTTATTTTTATAAATTACTCCTTGTCTACATTTATTTTTTTGATCATCCCAATATGACATAAAATCTTTTGACCTAAATGGTGCACTACAATACAAACCATCTTTATTAAATCTTCTGGCTTCTTCATTGAATATTAAACTTGTTTCATCAAAGTTATATTCACCAGGAACTTTAAATAGGTCAAAAATGAATTCTTGGAATACCTCATCATTTTCAAATTCAGTGGTACTCCAAGATCCATTATCATATGTAGGTATAATCCTACTCATATCTTATAATTGCAAATACATCTCCTGCTTGTAAAAGTAAATGCTCTACACCTTCATGCTCCATAGGTGTTGGCATTGCATGTTCTGCATATTGAACCTCATCACCAACTTTTATTTCTTCTACCTCAGCACCTACACCTACAACAGTACCTTTGAACTCTTTTTTTTGAGCTATCTCAGGTATAATTATTCCAGATGCAGTTTTACTTTCTGCTGCTTTCCTTTTTATCAGTAGTCTTTTTCCTACTGGTATAACTATTTGTTTCATTTTTATTTGGTTTTTTATTTTTAAACTCTGGTTCATCCCAATAGCAGAAGATCCATTTCATATGTATTTGCTTTTACCATGATCCACTTCCACCAAAAGCACCTAAGCCTTCACCTACACCAGCAGCTGTAGCATTACCACTTGTACCCCAAGTTACTTGACATACACCACCATCTTCTGCACCAAATGCAACACCAAATGTTGTAGCTTTTAACAATGTGTCTTGGTTACCATAGTAGATAACACCTTCACATGTTAGATCACCAACACCTACTCCTCCAGATCCACCTTGGAATTCATAAGAATTTGTGCCATCATTAAACTCTACAGTTACATGTGCATAAAATAAAAATCCTTCTACAGTAATTGTACAAGGATGACTAATAACACCATCCATATCTTCTGTAAAACTTTGAGTAGGACGCATGTCTAATACTCTTTGATTGCCATCAGAATCTGGTGTGTTAGGATTAATACCGTGAGCAGCAAACCATTTTTCTGCTCTTTCTCTTTTTTGTTTTTTGTTCATAACGTTGATTTTAAAATTTATAATTGGTCATAAGCTAAACCTGCACCACCACGTACAGAGCTTTCTTGTTCTTGTTTCATATCACTAAATGCACCTTTGTAAGATTGTCTGATAGACTCAAACTTAGCAGCTGCATTAACCATAGAGTTTATATTACCATCTCTACCGTGTTCAATAGCAGTTACTTCCATATACTTTGCTAATCTATCTAACATAGATTTAATACCTACATATGCTCTATACGTAGGTGTTTCATATAGTTTCTTACACATGTCTAAAGCATATCTAATTGTACCATCTTCTGGAGATTCTTCTAATTGTATTTCTTCAATTATAATATCTTCTTTTTCATGTTCTGGTAAATTAAAAAATGGATTCATATCAGGATTAGGACATGTCATATAAAATACATATTGATAAACCTGCATGTGTGTATCTGGATATTCATCCATTACTTTCTTTAAAAACGGTAATGCATAACAATGTTCTGTTAATACTATCTTACTATTTTGTACATCAAATAACTTTACTATCATTTACTTTTATTTTTTAAGAGTTTTTTAAACTCATCATAATTATGCTGTAGCGTTACTGCTTCTGTTTGTCCTTCAATAAACACATCTGTATAATCATCTTTAAACTCATCAGTTGCTTCATGAAAGTATTGTTTACACCAAACTACTTTATCAAGATCAATCATTATCTTTGTATTCTCAAATCTAAAATCTGTTGGTACTTTAGAATGTCTTGATTGTATTGCTATTGCTACTATAAATTCTTTATATCTCATTGTTGGTTGTCTTTTAACCACATCATTATAGATGTAACTTCATCTTTTAAATATGGTAGTTCATAAATTTTTATTTCTTCTATTACGGGTTCCCCGTTCACATGTTCATTAATTGGATAACCATTTTTATCTTCTCCAACTTTTTTAAATTTTACATGTTGTATGACAAGCTTTCCTATCTTAAGTTTAGGGTTGTGCTTTTTAATAATATACGCATAAATACTTAATTGTAAGTTATAATGATTAAGATTACAATCATCTAAATGATTTACTGGCTTAAACATTTTACTAGTGATTCCTTCCCAGTTAGTAAATCCTTTTGATTTTATTTCTTTATTTGTTTTGTAATCTGTTATGTTTATATAACCATTTACAACTTCAACTAAATCTGCTTGACCACAAATACCTAATGACTTCAAATATACTAGATGTTCAGGATAAATACCTTCACCTATCTTTTGTAGTGGAGCTACTTTTGCACCTGATTCTTCATCTATCAGTGGTCTAACAATAGGTAACTCAACACCTTTTCTAGATAATGTATCTAAATCACAAATATCTGCTTCACGTTGATCATGATAAAAGTTACCAAGCTTTATAGCCCTTTCCGTTTCACCATCCCATGCAGCAAGTATTTCTTTTGGAGTCATACCATACCACTTAGATCTTTTATTCTTTGAAGACTTTTTAGCTTGACCTTCTCTATCAAATTTAGGTTTAAATTTACCTACTAAAGAAGTTACACTGATCCAGTTTATGTTATCTTGATCAATGCTTTCATATACATGTCCTTCTTCTTTAAATACTATTGCCATGACTATAGTGTTATTGAAGTATACCAGTAACCTTCTGTCTCTGTAGTTACTTTAGTTACTTCTCCGTTATAAATATAATTAATCTCCATTTTTACTTATTTGATTTGTTATTATATCTTCTTGCTCTTCAGTTACTAGAGCATCCCAATACCCTTTTGGGCATTCTGATGATAATGATCTTACCTTAAATGCAAGACTACAACCACAATCAGAACAACATGGTTGTGATCCTGGTGCTACACAATCATCTCCTTTTGCATCAAACAAAGAACATCTAACACATATTTGAAATCTATCAGTAGCTACAGCTTCAATATGTTCTTTTTTAAAAATATTGTTTTTAATGCCTTCAGCTATCTTATCAATATTCTTAAAAACATCAACATATTTTTTCCACTTATTTGCCATTTTTAAATTTCTTTTTGTTTAATAAATCTTCTTCTATTTGCTTCATGGCTGCTTCCATTTTTAAAATGTCTTCCTTTACATCCTCACTTTTAGCATAACCATTATAAGTTCTCTTAGCTATATTACCAAGTAAACTTTTGTTTTTCATTATAGCTTTATCTAATTTATTTTTTCTTAATTCAAATGTACCTAATCCTTCTACATACACTCTTGGAAAACTCAAATTAGCAAGCTTCTTTCTCAACTTTGCATAATAAAATGTTATAAAATCATCTACAACTTGCGGATGAACACCAACATCTTCTGCAATCTCTTTCTTAAACTCCTTGTGTGACTTGGGATGCATTACCTAATACTTTATAGTCTAATAAAACTAAACCTTGAGTTTGAACATTTATATCTTTATTGATTGATATAGTCTTTTTATTATTTCCTTTTTTAGTTAACAAACCCTTTTTCTCAGCTTTGGTAATTGCATTTCTAGCTGACTGTGGACTTTTAAAAATATCTTGCTTTACTATTTCAAGACAAAATTTAGTAAGTTCCATATCATCATTCTTAGCAAGCTCACATAGAAATTTTAAGTCAGAGTTACTCAATAGTATATCATTAAAGAAACAATATGTAAGTATTTGATACTTTATTGATTCATCAATAGTTACTTTAAGTTTTAAATCTACTTTATTTACTAATGCCATTATAAACTCATTATCATATCAACAAAATCTGGGTGTGGATAACAATCAGATTTGCCTGTTCTTACATTTCCATGAGATAGTAAACCTTTTACTTTTCCGTAATAAGCATCTTCTTGGAAATCAAATCCCTTTGTTGGCCCATATTTCTTGATAAATTGTTTTAACCCTAACCTTATATCAATACCATCTCTTTCTCCAACCCATCTAATCCACTTTTCAGTTTCTTTGATTTGTTTTTCAGAGTAGGCATGCCAGTATAGCTTACCTTTAAATGCTTCTGGTAGTCCAATAACTTGTTCTTCTTGACAAGTTGATCCAACATAACTTTTGTATTGTTTATCTAAGTAACCTATGCTGCAAATTTCTATACCAACTGAATGTCTGTTCATATATCCAGATCCTGTTTTACCTAGATGAAATCCTTGACATCCTGTTGGAAATGCTTGAACCATTACACCATCATATTCATCATCACCATTTCTGTGGTTAATCCCACCTAGAACAAATTCTGTAGCTATACGCCCTCTATCATCTCTTCCCCAATGGTCTATGCATCTATAAGGATTTGCATTACCTGCTGTGTGGTGTAAAAAGATGTAGTCATTTTTGATTGGTCCTTCTACATATTCACCTTTAGGTAGATAATGTCTATGAATTACTTGATCATAGTTAGTTGTGAAGTATTGTTCATATGTATCAGTATCTTCATCAATCTCAACTGTTCTACAATCTGGGAGACTTAAAATTAAAGTCCATGTGTCTGATCCCACTATTCCATCTGCTACTAATCCATGCATCATTTGAAATCTAATCACATGTTTTTCTGTGTTAGGTCCAAAGACACCATCAGGTGTGATCTGTAATTTCTGTTGCAAGGTTTTAACATCTAAACCCTTGTCTCCTTTTTTTATTACTTTCATACTATTCTGTTTTTTTAGCAGCTTCTTCCATTGCTTTCTTAAATGCCAGCTCATCCTCTGAAGGTCCTTCACTAGGATTTTGTTGTGCAGCTGCTTGTGCCATAAACATTTGAGCTTGCAGTCTTTCTGCTCTTGCCTTATCTATTTCAGCAAGTAATGCCTCATACTCAGCTTGTACTGTTAGATGAGGTATATTGTCTTTATAGAATTGTGTGATCTCTTCTCTACGCTGCTTAAGTTCTTCTTGCGTGAGCTGAGGTTCTTTTTCCTGTAAATCAGGATTTAAATTTTTGACATCTGCCATTTTATTTGGTTTTTAAAATTAAACATATTTACAAATATATATAAATAGTTTAAATTTCAAAAGTTTAGCAGAATTATTTTAAGAAAGTTTGTTACGTTCTAGTAATTGAATTACCTTTTTGACTTCGGTAGAACTATGGAATTGTATATTACCTTCTAATATCTCTACGATCCATTTACCATCTTGTAAATTATCATCACTATTAGATATAAGATCAATGTGACCTATCTTGTAGGTATAAAAATAGTATGCATGATCCCCAGACTCTTCAGCAGAAACATCAACCCTATCAAATCCTAGTTTTTTAATGCTTGCCTCAGTCATAATCATTTATTTTTACAGTTGTCTTTGTGCTTTTGGAACCAACCACCACATTTACACTTGATATAATAGATGGTTGTTCCTATTACAGGGGTAGATCCTATCACAGTCCATATGTTTGGATGCCAGTGTTCTCCACAAAAACCAAATATGTGCTTTAAAGCTTCTACCATTTTACTCTATTTGCCCAGTATGCTGCTGACATTTTACCTTTTTTTATGTTTTTAGCATGGCGAGCTTTAAAAGATGCACGTTTTTTCTTCATACGTGAAGATTCACCCGCTTTTGGTTTACCTGCTGTACGTGCTCCTTGTTCTCCAAAACGGATTGTCTTGACTTTATCACCCTCTTTTGCTACAACAATGTGTGACTTTTTAGGATGATTAGGTGTACGCTTTGGTTTATTATAACCACTTACACCTGCTCTTGCTAATCTTGAATCTTTTTTCTTTGCCATTACTATCTCTTTTTACCTTTGTGCAATCCATGCTTTGCATGCTGTTTACCTTTCTTAGTAGCAGCTCTTTTCTTCTTATTAGCTGCAGCTAACTTAGCTCTACCTTTCTTGGTACTTTTAAGCTTAGAAATAGTCTTAGACGGTGCATATACTTCACCAGTCTCAGAACTTTTCTTACCAGATGGAGTTCTCCACTTTTGTCTAGTCCATCTATCTAAGCTTTTTTGTTGTTTAGTCTTTGCCATTATCTTGTTGTTAAAACATGTAAAATCCAAACTACAGTACTAAACGTTAAAAACTTCATTACATTTTTATCTTGTTTAGTAACTTGTTTCCTATCTTTTACATTAACTGCTTCAAATAAAGTATCAGGTGCTTTCTTATATTCCCATGATGGTTTTGCTGGTGCACAACTCATAGCAAATAAAAATAATATTATTAATATTTTTTTTCTCATTACTTGCTATGTCTCTTCTGTATTTTAAATTTAGCAACAAGTGATCCGCCTTTGTGTGGTTTAAACTTACCTGTGTGCTTCATTAATTTATAACCTGATCCATCTTTCATCCAGTGGAATCCAGCAGGAGCCTTTACAGACTTCATACTTGTAGATCCGCCTTTTTTGTATACGCTTTTAGCCATAACTTTTGCAGCTTTAGGCTTTTTCTTTTTAAGTGCCATTACTTTTTAGTTTTATAACCTCCACCGGCTGCTTTGTAACGCTTAGCTAACATTTGAGCTTTACGTGCTGACCACTGTCCTGGTCTGCCTCCTTTGCCTCCAGCTTTGATTTGGTTAAATAATCTTTTACGAAGCGTTGGTTTAGTATAGTTACCTGAACTATTTACGGTGCTTTTTCCTTTTTTTGCTTTCTTTAGTGCCATAATTATTCATTCATTGTGTTAGGATAGTGTTTATTTAATATGGTTTGGATCTTAGCACATCTTTCATACTCTTCACATTCAATGTAGAACTGAATCATGTTTTCTAATTCCGTTTGCTTTGGTCCTTCAGCAGGATCAAAGGCCATAACAGCATCCTGACCTGTTTTAAATCTTCTTCCGAGAAGATCTTCAAAGGTAATCTGATTAGTTAATACCAAGTATGAATTCTCATACGCTGTTTCTAACATCACTTGATCTAGTTGTATTTGTTCAATTTCACTAAGACCATTATCAAACTCTTCTCCTTTATCTTCCCATTGTGCCATGATTTAATTATTTAAGTTATACTGCGTCTATAAGAACAATATACTGAATTTCCCCAATCTATAAAAATTTTTGACTCACAACATATACCCCACCTGAGTAAAAAAGTTTTCTAGACCCCCACCCGGCCCTGCAAATTTTGTGTGTTTGGCATAAGCAAAAGGTCCTACAAAAACTGCTCCCCACCTTTTGTTTGTGGTAGGGGACCCCCCACAAGTAAAGTGGGTCCGTAATTTTTTACTTAAATTTTTAATCATGGTTTACTTTAGAAAACTAAACATCAATGAGTCTACTGGCTCAGCAACAATCATTGTGAGTTCTGCTCCAATGTCACAGAAACAAACAACTCTTGCAGGTCTACCTGTTGGAACAAGAACTCAGGGGAACATCTCCTTTGGTGTTCTTAGTCTAATAGACCCTGAAACCAATCAGGTGATGAGAGCTGACCACCCAACAATCAAGGCACTTGGTGCTAAGCTAAACGTTGGTGATGAGATGCCTGGCTTCAAGCTTAGTGAAAGCAAGGTTGTGAACCTCACTACTGGTGAAGAGAACCAGAACCTGTTCTGGGTTGAACAAGCCTAATCAGGAAAGACAGGGTGTGTGTAAAAGCACACTCTGTTTCTTTAAAAAGAGAGTTGGCTAGTGCACATAGCCACCACGCACTGAAAACTAATTATAAAATACAGAGATAATTAAAGGGGCTCTGTACTCTCTTTCTAACTTAGTGTGATACTATAACTTCCTATTGTTTGATAATATAGCTTCCTATCATTGGTATCTATATATTCCAACTAACTGCTCTCTTCCTCTCTTCACTGCTCCCTACCTTTATATTGTATAATTAATAATAAATAATAAATAATTAAATTATGAGTAAATCAGTTTATTTTAGAAAGTTCTCAATCAATGAGAATACTAACAGTGCTACTATCATTGCGTCAGACACACCTTTGATACAAAAGCAAACAACATTAGCCGGTCAATCCGTAGCTACAAGAACCCAAACAAACATTACATTTGGCGTGTTGAGTCTTATAGATCCAGACACAAACCAAGTAATGAAAGCAGACCATCCTGTAATTAAAGATCTACAAGGTAAGTTAAACCGTGGAGATGAGATGAAAGGATTTAAATTGTCTGATAATCCTGTAGTAAACCTAACAACAGGTGAGCCTACAGGTATGTATTGGATAGAAGCTGTGTAATTGTTTAAGTAAAAAGCAAAATAAGTGTAAAGTGTAGTAATAATGCTACACTTTGCCTTGTTTTTTTTATTTATTGCGTGCATTGCACAATAAATGTGAGGTCATATACCCACATAATACCACCTTTTACCACTACCAAAACTTTTATATCACATTAAAATATTAATATAGCTAATAATGAATAATAATAGCAAACTCTTAATGACATTCACTATCTCTATCATTGGTATACTAGCATTACTATACATAGTAGATATGTTTATATAATACTTATGTCTTTCTTCTATATGATGAGAGGCATAGTACCCGCAATAATACTTGGAGCAATGAGTCAAGCAATACCACTGATTATTCTGAAATAGTATCAGCCATTATAACAAATTTGTTATATGGATAAGCACTCTAAGTATTTAATAATTTCACGTGAAGAGGCAATCAAAACTGTTAAAGACAACACAAGATTAACAAATAGGCTCAGTTGTAATAAGCTGTTACAAGGTAAGCAACAAACCCATGGTATTCCAAGTTGTACACCTTATGGTCTGAGTCTTAGGCTTCCTCATGAATCAATAACCTTTTAATAAAACAAGTATGAAAATCAAAATTGAAAACCCAGAACCGTTTGTAACATGGGGCAATGCTATAGGTATTGTTCTATATAGCAGACCTAATGATGATCATGTTAACTTCTTTATAGAAGATTTTAACCATCATCGTGTAGCAAGGAAAGAATTAGGTACACCATCGTTGGTAGAACTAGAACTTGAATTGCAAGAGAATCCAGAGCTTAGACACATTGCAGAAGCAAATGGTCTAATAAGTATAACACATCAGCATACCTTAGACTTTCTAGAGTATGCAACATCGTATAATTAATAAAAACAAGTATTATGAGAAAAGTAATCTATTTAATGATCATGCTATTTATAGCTGGTCCTATCGTTCAATCATGTGGTTCAAGCAGATCAACCTGTAAAACATCTAAAATGAAGATGAAGAAGTTGAAATGCTGGAATGCAAAAAAACAAAAATATACCAGATGTTAAGGTATATTGGGATATTCTTTCTCGCAGTATCTATTATGAGCTGTGAGAAGGAGCCTCTTGAGTGTGAGCTTTTAGAGGTACAAGCTTCAGACTGTTGGAATAATACATTTACTTCCAACGTAGAGCATCTAATAGGTGCAAGACAGACAACGTTTATAACTAATAGTTGTGAGCCAACATTACCAACAAGTAATGATTATGATTATTTATATATCATCTATAAAAATGATCCAGTAACTGGTGAAAATGAAGAATGGTATTTATATACAGATGAGTATTATGGAGATAATCCTCAAGAATACTATACATATTTCAATAGCAATCACTTAATATATAATCCTAATTAAAATGAAAAATTTCTTTAGATCATTAATTAAAATTCTTTATGTGGTTATTTTACCAATAGCCTTTATAGTTTCAGCTTCATATGTAGTTTCTAATTATGAAGTAACCACAACTTTGTTAGTTGTTTTAGTTTTACTAGGTACATGTATCGTAGCAAATGCGGTCATGTACTTAGTATTTATGAGTAGAGTGAAGATGCTACCCAAAGTACATGTGGATTTAATTCCAATCTTTGGGTTTGCATTTGGTGTAGATCCTCATGACAGTGATGACACAATTTCCTGGATACTACTAATTCCGTTTGTATCTTTTGAATTTAGATCAAAAAAGTGAACAGTTGTTCATACAAACAGTACCAGTATATAGTTATAGTATATAATAACTAGTGTAGTATGGCCTTGTAGATTTATGGTTGAGTAAGTGGTAACCAGAACGAATAGCACCTGAAGCCTTTTTTCATACTTGTTTAGGGTGGATGGTGCTATTTTATTCAACTGCTCACTTCCTCACACTACTCCCAACCTTCAATTAGTAACTAATTAAATAACATTATGCCAGAGCAATTTAAAATTTCAGAAAATATAATGAATACCATTCTTAAGAATGTTATACCATTAGCAGATGGTCCCAATGCGGATCATATACACAATATTATAACCAGAGAGCTACCAAACCATGCAAAAGAATCTATTTTACATCTAAGTCTAATGGAATCTCCGTATGATCCAGTAGAATTAAATGGTTATGTGAAGGTAATTGCACCAAAATACCACGTTAGTGAGTACTTTGAGTGGGATATACTTCAAGATATGGGTCTCAATCCAGGTGATGGATATGTATATGCCAAGGTAATTGGTGATACATCATGGGGATCTGACCCGTTTAATCCTTTTTATAGTAACATTAAGCTTGAATTATTGTATCATGATGAAGAAAAGAAACTTCAAGTGAAAGAACATCAAGCATCACCTTTAGATTTAATCAAGGTAGAGATGGATAGTATCAAGTATTTTGATATCTTAGCAACAGATAGTGAACCTATTCATCATACTGCGGATGTAATATTCCCTAATGATGAGTCTAAAACAGAAGATGATGCCTAAGATTTCTATGCAATTGATGCAAGCAGAACAAAAAACTTGGAGAGATATGAATGAAGCTCTTGAGAGAGCTCAAGGTAACGGTATACCTTTTGGAAAATATATGAATGACAAATACATGTTTAAGAATGATAAGCTGGCTGAAGAAAAAAGCACTTCTTTGGCCACACTTATTATATTAAAAGAACATGTCCAAGAATTCAAATAGATTTGGCATAGTCCAATATACCGTAATATCAGATCCAAACTTATCCATACAAGCAAAGGGGCTTTATAGTCTTATAGCTTGTTATGCAGATAAAAACCGTGAAGCATATCCATCAGCTTCTACGCTTGCTGACTCAATGAATGTATCTCAAAGATATATATTTAAGCTATTAAAAGAGCTGAGACAGCATAAATACATAAAAAGAGTAAATGGCAAGCTTATAATTATATAGTTGATAGCTATATATATGCAATTTATTTTTGAGTTTAGCTTATAATTCCTTATAATTAGTGAGCCAGGGCAAGTTATATTATTATCTTTGTTAGACTATGATAATACAATTGCCTAATGGTCGTATAGTTGAATGCTCAGTTGAGCAATACCTTTCATTAACTGATGATGAGGTAAAGGACCTTAATGGGCTAAGCTCTGCATATACAAAAGAAGTGGTTAATCCTTTTTACAACAGGTTTGCAGGTAAAATCAATGCTGAAGATCATGAACTAGAGTTCATAGAAGAATATGAAAAGGCATTGGATGAGCTTGAAGCTTTTGAAAAATTGGATGACCCGTATTTTCATTCAGATGATATTTAATCATCAACAAAATCATTTATTAATTTATTAAATCTAGAAAAATGCAAAGCAAAGTTAACATCTTAGCTGATGACATGGGTAATGTTATCCGTCAGTCATCAAACAATTCAGAGTATGGTTATGTAAGACTTCAACAAGACAGAGTTACATTTGGTAATAATGGCTGGGTTAAGAAGTCTAATGTATCAACTCTATTACACGGTAAGTTAGAAGACTTACAATCATTAAACTTAGAAGCTGGTGGTACACTACCAGGTAAACTAATTATTAGAGAATCATTAGAACCATTTAGCAAGAATGATCCAGACAGAGATATGAAATACGCAGGTGAAACTGGTATTGTATGCTGTGTTGATGGTCAACCTATTTATAGGAAAACATTTTATGTAGTTGATCAGACTGCAGAAGATGTATTAATAGCACACAACAACGGAGATGCTATTAGAGAGGCTAATGGTACAGCAACCACTGCAAAAATTAAAAATGCTACTACAACTGAAGCATTTGGTATAGATGCAGATAAAGTTGCTGAGTCAGTTGAAGCTGAGGTAAAGGATGAAGAAGTTGTTGATGAAGTAGAAGAAAACGTAGAAGAAGAAGTCCTTGAAGAAGAGACTTTTGAACTTTAATTAGTTTAGTTTTCTAAAGATTGAAGGGAATAGTAGGTGGCGTCAGGACCCACTTACTGTTCCCGGATATCAAACCACATTACTTAATCAATAACAAATAAACAATTATGCTATCTCAAGAACAACAGACATTACTACTACAGCAAAAACAAAAAGAGCTCTTGTCAAAAAGATTAGAGCGTTACCACTACTATGGGATATTAGCAGAGTATCAGCTACATCCACCATCAATAGTAAACTCTTTAAGTTACACTAAACTAAATCCGTATCAACATTTTTTGTTTAAACGTGTACTTCATGGCCTTAAGGTTTATAAACCTGAAGAAGTTAAGAAGCTACACTGGGACAAAAAACGTAGAATAACTAAGGTTTGGAAGCGTGGACAAAGAGAGATTAATGCTTGGAAACAAACTATTTGTAATAAGAAAGTAAATGCTTATCTTAGCAATACGTTCAAGCATTCACCATTAGCACAGTATATAGCAAATATACCAGCTGATGAGACTTTAGATGATTATACTAACACCATGAGTTTCAAGGAGTTAGGTATAACTTATGAGGATGTTATTTTGAAATTTATGTCATTGGGATTATTGCCCAAGAATTATCTTACAATAAATAATGAGCATCAAAAAAGTATCTAAAAAAATGTCCAAGCTAAATGCAGACTACAGTAAAAAACGTAGGAAGTATTTACAAGACAATCCTATCTGTCATGCAAAGATCCATAAGTGTTCTTTGCATGCTACAGATGTACATCACAAACATGGCCGTGGTGTATTCCATTTGGAAGTATCTACATGGATGCCAGTTTGCAGAAACTGTCATATGTGGATAGAAGAACATCCAGCTGAAGCCTATGAATTAGGTTTCTCAGGCTCAAGATCATAACTTTATGGTCCCATAGCTCAACTGGATAGAGCAACAGCCTTCTAAGCTGTAGGTTCAAGGTTCAAATCCTTGTGGGATCACAGATGGCCGGATGATGGAAGTGGTAGACATGACAGACTTAAAATCTGTTGGGTAGTAATACCCGTGTGGGTTCAAGTCCCACTCCGGCTACCAGGACTCTTAGCTCAGTTGGTCAGAGCACTCCGCTCATAACGGATAGGTCACAGGTTCAAGCCCTGTAGGGTCCACCTCATTTAAAAATTATTAATTATGTTTAAAAAGTTAACCAGAAAGAAGAGACACAAACGTTATGTAAGAACATATATTATACAGTTACGGTATGATATATTGAATGAGACACTTGAAGCAAGTAGAATAAGCTTCACAGCTGCAGCAGTAAAGAAATTGGCTAACAAGTCAAGACTATTGCGCAAGTATGAAAGAAGGATTAAACTGTTAGACTATTAATCATGGATGAGAATGAAAAGAACAGATTACTAAAATTAATTGTATGGACAACCATACTCACAATAACAATAATATTATGGTGGAATATACTAAGAATAATGTTTCCCGGTCAATAGTACAGGATGATGCATTAGGAATAGCACTTAAGAATAAAAGATGCGGGCTAGGTATATCAATGGGCGTAGGTAAAACTAGAATAGGTATACGTCATATGATAGCAAATATAGACCCGTTTATAAATTATCTGGTAGTTGTACCAAAACATTCAGTTACAGAATCATGGAAAGATGAATTCAAAAAGATGGAGGCTCAAGAGCTTCTTAATCATGTAACGTTTACTACATATCTATCACTAAACAAACAAGATCCAAAGTTTTATGATGTTGTTTATTTAGATGAGTGTCATTCAATACTGCCTTCACATGAAGGATTTCTAAGTATGTTTAATGGTAAGATATTAGGGCTTACAGGTACACCACCAAGGGACAAACATTCTGTTAAAGGCAGACTTGTACAAAAGTATTGTCCAATTAGGTTTACATTTGATGTTGATAGTGCAACTGACTCAAACATATTAAATGATTATAAGATCATAGTACATGAGTTAGAACTATCAAAATTACCTCAGCTTAAAAAGAAAAATAAGAAAGGTGGATTTTGGTATACTTCTGAGTATAAAGATTATCAGTATGTTACTGGTAGAGTTGCAGAAGCACAATCACCAAAACAAATACAATTAGCAAGGATAATGAGAATGCGTGCACTTATGGACTATACAAGTAAAGAGTCATATGTTAAGTCTATGCTTAAAAACATTAGTGATAAGTGTATAGTGTTTGCTAATACCCAAGCTCAAGCAGACCGTATTTGTAAGCATAGTTATCATTCTAATAACAGCCAATCAGATTATAACCTTGAGTTGTTCTCTGATGGTAGAATAGATAAGTTATCATGCGTGTTACAATTATCAGAAGGTGTTACAATTCCTAATTTAAAACAAGGAATTATTATGCATGCATATGGTAATGAAAAAAAGACAGCACAGAGGATAGGTAGACTGTTGAGACTTAATCCAAGTGAGACAGCAATATGTCACATACTGTGTTACAAAGGCACACAAGATAAACAATGGGTATCATCAGCCCTCAAATCTTTTGATGAAAATAAAATCCAATACTATAACCCTTTAAAAAACAGATAATGGAAATTATTACAATTATTTCAGTGGTAATCATTGCTTTTATTTCTTACTCATTTGGTAAGGAGCAAGGACGTACACAATTTAAGAACAAAGTAAATAACTTGACTGTCAGAAAAATGCTTAAGCATAAGAGAGAACAGTTTGAAAATCTATAATTATGGGAAAAATGAAAGAAATCTATATGGAAATGATTGAACGTGATTATAACGGCAGTCATGATGCTCATATACAAGAACTTGCAAGACAAAGTTGTGAGGAGTTTATACCTGTAGAAGATGAAAGCTGTGGCAATTGTGATAACTCAGCAATGATGCGCAATGAAACAGAAGGTATATGTGAAGCATGTGGACAAGAATATGTTTATGTTGAAGGAGTTAAAAGATTTAGATAATGTTAGAATATGAATTTGATTGGGGTACTTATGATGTACCCTATATAGTAACTATAGAGTATGAATATGATCCAGGAGAACCAATGATACATACGTATCCAAATGGAGACCCTGGACATCCAGGATCAGCACCAAGTGTAACAATATATCATGCATGGGCCACACTGAAAGACAGAAAAGGTAATGAAGTTGAGGTAGATGTATTAACCATATTGGAAAACCAAGAAGGGCTTGATGGACTGGAAGGATTAATATTAGAAGATAATCATGAATAAATGGGATTAGATCAATATGCTTATAGAGTTAAACGTGGCTTTATAAAAGACCCTGTTGACTTTGTAACACAAGAATATAATGAAGAAAATGAAGAAACAACTATATTAGCAGACACAGTTGAAATTAAATATTGGAGAAAGCATCCAAATTTGCAAGGATGGATGGAAAATCTATACTATGCAAAAGGTGGTAAATCAAAAATATTTAATTGTGTAAACGTGCAATTAAGCTGGGAAGATCTAGAAGACTTAGAATCATTCATTAAAGAAAAAAGTTTGCCTGAAACAGAAGGTTTTTTCTTTGGTGATAATTCTGATGACTACTATGAGAAAGAAGATTTAGAATTCATTGAAGATGCTTTAAAAAACATAGCAAAAGGATATGATATCTATTATACTTCCTGGTGGTAAATAATAATAATATGAAACATTTCACAAATAACGGTAAAGAATATTTAAAGAAAGATGACCCAAGCATCAATCAAGGAAGATCAGACAAGCAAATGGAGACTAACTATAAGTTAGTAGGTTGGACCATGATGGCTGGTGTGATATTCTTTATTGCCATGCTTGTTAAGTGGCTCATAAAAACATATGGTATATGAAAGACAATTTGTTTATACAGGCAACAGTCAAAGATGGAGAGCTATCTTTTCCTGTTAAGGCACTAGAGAGTAAGTACAAAAACTTTCTCAAAAACTTACCTGACGGTATTAAGTTAGAAATATTTATAGGTGCATCATCAGGAAAAGGTAGTAACCCACAGTTAGCAAGGATTCATGCAATGATCCGTGAGATAGCTAATGAGTTGGGATATACTTTTGAAGAGGTAAAACTCCAGGTAAAAAGAAAAGCAGGCTTATGCTTTACTAAAAATAATGTAGAGTACTGTAAGTCTTTTGCTAAATGTGATAAAGAAGAATTAAATCTTGCTATTCAAGCAGCCTTAGAAATAGGAGACTTTAGTGGTATGCAATTAAGATAATGATTTGAATTCATTAGCAATCTGATTAAGTATCTCTATAGGATTCTTATTGTCTTTGACTGCTTTATCAGTAATTTCCTTAAATTTGTCCTTATCAATTGGAACCTCTTCTACTTTTGCAAGGCCTTGCTCATGAGCATAACCTTTCAAGAGATTTATAAGAGCATACAATGTATATAGTTCTGACTCAGTTGGAGTAAACACTCTGTTCTTTTTCTCTGCACCTTTAGGATCAGTAATTAGATCATTAAAGTCTTTGACAAGTTCAGCAAAGTTTTCTACATCTTCATAGAATTCAGTAATGTATCTCATATAGATAGATTGTAGACCTTCAATGAAAGCCGGGTTAATCTCAGCCTTCATGTTCTTTTTAAAATCGTAAGTAATAACTGTTTGTTTATCAGACATAGTATAATATATTATAAATCAAAGTTACAAATAATAAATCAATTATGAAAGTACAACCAATAGAAGTTGATATACAACAACTTAGAGATTCAGCAAATAGCTCTCTTGAGGAGTCTGGGTGGGACCGTATGTTATCACCCTTTATTAATGGTCTTGACTTTGACTATATAGTAAATCAATTAGTAGAGTGTGTTAACGCAGGTAAAAGATTTACTCCAAAGTTTAAGAATATATTTAATGCATTTAAAGAATGTCCATATGATGATATAAAAGTTGTCATTGTAGGGCAAGATCCATATCCACAGATAGGCGTTGCAGATGGTATAGCATTTAGTTGTTCTATAAAAGGAACAGCAGAAAAATCATTGCAATATATAAATAGAGCACTTGGTACTGAGCATACTGACTTGAGATGCTGGTCTAACCAGGGTGTACTACTTATAAATACAGCACTAACTGTAGAGATTAATAGTATAGGATCACATTATAATTTATGGAAACCTTTTACAAATTATTTATTTGACAATATTAACAGAGTTAATCCTGACACAGTATTTATACTGATGGGTAAGAAAGCTCAAGAGTGGAAAGTGTTGTTGCCTAATTGTAAAATACTTGAATGTGCACACCCAGCATCTGCAGCATATAGAGGTGGAGAATGGGACTGTAATGATGTATTTAACAAGGCAAATAACTTACTAAAAAAGCAAGATAAAACTTGTATAAATTGGTAAAATTTCCTATATTTAAAAACATTTAAACCAAACTATAAATGTCTCAAAATCAACAAGTTAAACAGAGAAAAGAGATAGAAGCCTTCAAAAAATCTTTTAGAGAAAAGCATGGCGTAACTCTTTATGTTTTTACACCTTCAGAAGAAAGATATAGAATACCTTTAGATGAATATATTAGGGTTACTATAGCAGCAATTCATGAGAACAATCCAGAGTTTAAATACATAAAAAAAATTCCAGGCACAAAGCTTAGGAAAAGAGATTATGTAAAGTGGATTCAAACTATGTGCTATATAGCATGGCAGGATGGCCATACTAAAACCAGTATAGGTAGAGCAATAGGAAAAAATCATGCAACAGTGATTAACTCATGTAGGACTTTAGAAAATGCTTTCTTTGCATGTGACAGGGAGATGATGGAAACATTTGATAAATTAATGGCAAAACTAATAGAATATGTGGGAACTGTTCCAGCAAATCTTGAAGAGAAAAATGACTCCAAACCAATCGTTGATCCTATTTGGGATCAAGCAAGGAGTTTCATTGCCCAAGGTTAAAGCTGAAGATAAAGAAGAATTAATTAAACTGGGCATGCTTGAAAAAGTAGATGGCCTGTATAAAATGACACCGGAAGCTAAAGCTTTCTGTGCCAAGCTAGATAACTATTTTATCAAAGCTAAGAAGAAAACAGACATACAACTTATGGGTAAGAACTTCAATGATAAGATTCATACCTATAGAGAAATATTTCCTGCAAAGAAATTACCAAGTGGTAAGCCCGCAAGAAATAATGTCAAAGCATTAGGAGAAGCATTCAGATGGTTCTTTGAAACTTATGATTATTCTTGGGATGATATTATAGGAGCTACAAAGATGTATGTAAATGAATACAGAGACAAAGAGTATATGTATATGCAGACAAGTCAGTATTTTATTTGCAAACAGGATAAACATAGAGTTAAACACTCTACATTAGCTGATTATTGTGATATGATACGTGATGGTATCAGCACAGAAGAAGAACACTTTAAAGAAAATGTTGTATGAGTAAACCAAAACCAGCATGGGTAGGCCAATATGAAGCCTTCAATGATGCACTTAAATATATGTACGCCAGATCAACCGGTGATGAGAAATCTATATACACACCATGGCCAAAGTTTAATGATGCATGTACTGATGGACTTGAATGGAATACCTTGACGGTTATTGGTGGTAGACCTGGTTCAGGTAAGACTCTTATAAAAGATCAGATAATAAGAGAATCCTTTATATTAAATCCTAATGATAAGTTTAGAGTATTAGAATTCCAATTTGAGATGGTAGGTAGAACCTCAGCCATTAGAGAATTTAGTTCTATAACTGGTAAAACTTATAAAGAACTATGTAGCGCAGGATCTATACTTAATACTGAAGTATTAAATGCATGTCATCAATATGCAAAAGAAAGAGTTAAGTATCCTGTAGACATTATTAGTACACCTATGACTGTAAACCAGATGCGTGATCAAATAGATCAGTATATGGAAAAGCATAAGGGTACTAAAACTATAATTACTCTTGACCATAGTATGTTGGTAAAGAGAGCACCATATCAGAATAGCACATTAGATATGTTATTTGAGTTAGGTGAATTCTTTACACAATGTAAAAGAGATTATCCATGTTTATTTATATGTCTGTCACAATTAAATAGGAATATAGATAACCCGGATAGAGCTATAGATGGTAAGTATGGTAATTATATACTTGAGTCAGACATATTTGGATCTGATGCTATGCTACAGCATGCTGATACTTTAATAGGTATTAACAGGCCAGCAAAGCAGAAGATTAGATATTATGGTCCTGATAGATATATAATTGAAAATGATAGAACATTGGTGTTACATTTCCTAAAAGCCAGAAATGGTGATGCAAGAATGTCATTCTTTAGAGCAAAGTTTGAACAAATGCAGATAGATGAGATGCCAACACCAGCTCAACAAGAACGCAGATGATAAATACTAAAAATTTAAATAATAAAAAAAAGATGGGACTAACACCTCAAGAAAGAAAAGAGAAGGTTGCAGCCCTTAGAGAAGAGCATGAAGATTACTTTCAAACAGAAGGTAAAATAAATGCACTATTTATACCTAAGATGGCTTATAGACCTTCAGGTAAAGATGAGTTACATGTATCATTCTTTCCAAGTGAATTAGAAAAAGAACAAGATATCTATACAGAGTTTGTAAGTATAGATTATGATACAGAAGATCCTAAAAGAACTTTGTATCTACATAAGTATAATCCACACTGGAGAGAAGAGTATGAGATGATTACATCCAGCTCAGGATTTCAGAGACACATCATACCTGTAAGTGAACTTAAAGTAATTAATGATGTAACAAGTAGGGGTAATGCAATTATAGATTTTGCTAATCCAAGTCTACCAGACCCAGACTCACTGCTCCCTTCCTCAACTGCTCCTGACCTTAATGTTGCAGTGGTTGAGAAGTTAGATGAAATTAATCAAACACTTAAACAATTAATAACAGTAATAAATAAAAAGTAATATGGCAGATAGCGTATTGATAATTGCAGATTCAGGTACAGGAAAGTCAACCTCAATCAGAACATTAGATCCAAAAGAGACTTTCATTATAAACATTGCTAATAAACCATTACCATTTCAGGGATGGAAAAGCAAGTATACACAAATAAGCAAAGAAAATAAAGATGGTAATATAACATCTGCATCTTCTTCTGCTGGTATAGTTAAAGCTATACAACATGTAGATAAAAATATGCCACATGTCAAGACATTGGTTGTTGATGACTGGCAGTATATGAGTTCTTTTGAATACTTTGATAGAGCACAAGAGAAAGGTTATGATAAATTCACTCAGATTGCAGCTAACTTAGCTATGGTTGCAAAGCTTCCTAAAGACTTGAGAGATGATCTAACAGTATTCTTCTTGACACATTCAGAAGATTCAACTGATATAAACGGGAATAGAAAAATTAAAGCAAAAACTATTGGCAAAATGATTGACAATACGTTAACTTTGGAGGGTCTATTCTCAATAGTCCTTTTTGGTAAGGTCAATAAAAATGATGATGGTGAACTTGAGTATGGTTTTGAAACACAGAACAACGGAGAGAACACATGTAAATCACCAATGGGTATGTTTGAGGAAAATTTTATCCCAAATGACCTGCAGTTTGTAAAAGATTGTATTGAGAAGTATAATCAGTAAAAATTAATTATTAAAAAAAGTAAATTATGTTAAGTACTAAAGACATGTCTGCTGGATCAGGCAGTATTAAACCAGTAATTGGAGTGGGTAACCACAAAATTAAAATTAATTCTATTTCATTTGATCAAACACCATATGATTCAGAAGCATACAATGTTACATTGCATGTAGAGTCTGAGCCTATAACAGGTGAATTCAATGGTTTCTTGAAAGATATGAATAACCCAAACGGTGAGCGTTATGCAGGCCAAGTAGGTAGAGTTAGATTTAGCCCATATCCATTTAAAGATGCTGTATTACAGAATGGTAATGAGATTAGCAGAGATACAGAAGTATTAAAAGCTATGGTATACTTATCAGAAGTTCTTGATAAGAGAGAAGCTCTTGATAAGATTGAAGCAAATACTATTGAAGAATTCATGGTTGAGTGTAACAATGTATTAGGTAATAGTAATTATATCAATGCTTGTCTAGGTGCACGTGAGTGGGAAAACAAAGACGGTTATGTAAATAATGATTTGTTTTTACCAAAGAGAAGTAAAGATGGTGTTCCATTAGAAGCTCTAGATACAGAGAATTCTAATCTATTGACATTTGATAGAAATAACACAAATCACTTCAGACCATATGCAAAGAAGGAAACTCCAAAAGCAGACAATTTTGAGCCAGCTGTAGCAGCAGGCAGTGATTTTGATCTGTAATATAAATCAAAAGATTGGGCTCAGTGTAATGCTGGGCCCATTTCTTTTAATATATTTAGATCATGTTCAATACTAAAAATTTAATACTAGAAGAATCAGACGTACCAAGCACATGGGTCTTTCAATATTATTTAGATCTTCCTGAACAGCTGAATGGTCAAGACATAAAGATTAAATCTATTTTTAATCCTAATGAACGGACACCAAGCTTTTGCATATATGTAGATAAATCTATTATGCAGTATAAGTTCAAAGACTTTTCAACAGGTAGAGGAGGTAATAAGGCTGACTTAGTTAGATTAATGTTTAATCTTGATTATCCTGCAGCAACACGTAGAATAATAGAAGACTACAATAACTTTATCCAACAGGGTGGTAATGTACAACAATCATTTCAAGCACAAACAAAGTGGGAGATTGATTATATAAAGTACAGAAGCTGGACCGTGGAAGATAGAAAGTATTGGTTAGGATTTAGAATTGGCAAGACTATGCTGGAAAAGTATAATGTAAAGCCAATTGATTATTTTACTATGACTAAAGAGGAGGATGGTGATATTAGATCATTAAGAATAGGCAGTGCATGGTGTTATGGTTACTTTGACAAAGACGGAGAAGTATATAAGATATATCAACCAAAGTCAAAGAAGCATAAGTTTCATAAGATTAGAAATCATATCCAAGGTATTGATCAATTGGAGTATAATCAACCATATTTAGTTATATGTTCTTCACTTAAAGATGCAATGTGTTTGAAAGGTATGGGTTATAACATAGAAGTTATTAGCCCTGACTCAGAGAATACAATGATAAAACCACACATCATATCTTTATTAAAGAAGAAGTATAAAAAAGTAATAACTCTTTTTGATAATGATGAAGCAGGTAGGCATGCTATACAAAGATATCATGATACATATGATATACATGGTATGCACCCTACATTATGTAAAGATGTATCAGATGCTATGCGTATGTATGGCTTTGATAAAGTGCATGAGATGCTGAGACCATTACTTAAAGAAACATTAAATAAATGATTATGATGAAACACAGATGGTTTATACCAGGGAACGTTCCAAGTAGTAAAAACGGTAGAAGGTGGACAGGTAAATATTTTATTGCCAGTAAAGCTGTAATGAATTATAGAAAGCTGACAAAAGAATATTACGCCAAGTATGCTGAAGACTTTAGAAATGAAGTTGCAAAGCAAGATCTACCTGTAAAGATAAGTTTTGAGTTTATTAGAGGCACCAAACATAAATTTGATTATATAAATCCTGCACAGACAGTGCAAGATGATATGGTTAAGCATGGATGGATAGAAGATGATAATGCAGAGTTTATTATACCTGAGTTTGTACAGTATACATATGATAAAAAGAATCCAGGAGTGTGGATAGAATTAATAATAAAAGAGGAAGAATTATAAATTGAAAAAAATAATAACACTAGATGAATTCTTTACATATAAAGAAATGTTCCAGGGACTTCCAGAGGACCAGGCATTAGCATGTGAGTTATATAATAATGCAGACTATGAAAACAAAGATATTATTGATACATTGATGGCCAAGGCTTTAATGTTTAAGAGTAGATTAGATTTTTGTAAAGCTGTAAAATATTCTTATGTGTTACCTACATTTACTATTCAGGAGATCTATGTATTTATAGAGAAACAGAAAGTAGATGGTATATATATGGAAATACTTAAAAAGATAAGAGATGAGTAACATACAGGACTTAGTTGCTAAGACAACTAAAAGTTTGATTTTTAAAGAGCCCTTTTACGGGCTTTTTTTGATTGGTATAAATAAGAGATATGTAGAAAGTATACCTACAGCTGCAGTTAGTAAAAATAATATTGGCGTACAGCTGATGGTCAATCCTGAGTTTTATATAGGACTCAGTGAAGATCATAGGTTTGGTCTTATAAAGCATGAGCTATTGCATATTGCTTTTGGACATTTAATTACTAGAGATAGATATCCAGATAAGAAGCTATTCAATATAGCCGCAGACTTGGAGATAAATCAATATATACTTGAGAGTAATCTTCCTGACGGAGGTTTATTACTATCCAGCTTTCCAGAGCTCAAGTTGCCTGTAAAAGCAGGTACAAAAGTATATTATGATTTACTGCAACAAGCTAAGGAAGACGGCACATGTCCTTCTTTAGATAACTTAATGAATCAAATGGATGGTAATACACCATATTGTCATTCTACATGGGATGATTTTGATGAGTTGCCTGAAGCTGATAAGAAGTTGATGCAAAAACAAATAGAGCATCAATTAAAGGAGGCTGCAGAAACTACTGAAAAGAAGTGTGGTAATATACCGAGGGAGCTTGCAGATCTTATTAGAAGATTATTGCATGTTGATCCACCAAAGTTTGATTGGAAAGGTTATCTTAAAAGATTTATTGGTAACTCTAGTATAGTTTATACAAAGAAGCTGAGACGTAAGTACAATAAGAGATACTCAGCTAACCCAGGCCTTAAGATTAAATTCAAGAATAATATATGTGTTGGTGTTGACACAAGTGGATCTGTAAATAATGATGAACTAAAGGAATTCTTTGGTGAGCTTGTGCATATGCATAAGACTGGTCATAAAATTACAGTTGTACAGTGTGACACTAAGATAAATAGTATTAAAGAGTTTAATCCTAAAGTAGATTGGGAAATACATGGAAGAGGGGGCACATCCTTTCAACCTGTAATAGACCATTATA
>Ga0160423_10000596_pt1 | contig 29806 bp, 12 predicted proteins | sample CRUFie14St8metaG_FD_108191 | JGI IMG/M metagenome (GOLD analysis project Ga0160423, IMG submission 108191) | Marine microbial communities from the Costa Rica Dome - CRUD Field 142mm St8 metaG | ecosystem: Environmental > Aquatic > Marine > Oceanic > Photic zone | place: Costa Rica: the Eastern...
CCGCTTGTAATTGCGTTTGTGTCACCAGACAATTTAATGACTGGCAAATAAAGAAGATTTGTTCTTGGGATTGAAATCAATTTTGACTTCATTGTTGAAGTATTGTTTGTAAATGCTTCCAAAACTGGTGTTTGCAAGATTTCCAAATCGTAGTATGCACTACCGCTTGCATTATTCTTGTCGTATGATGCATAATTAATTTCATCATCTCCAAGTGCGAATTTCACAATCTTGAAAGAGCCATCTCCTTTTGCTAATCTAAATCTACCAGTATCAGTTAATACTGCGTCAAGAATAATATCTCCACTATTATCTAAAAATGACATAAAGTTCTCCTATCTCCCAATAAATAGTCTGTTTTTTTGTTTATGGTATCAAATTAACAATCATGTATTTTCGCTACCATTTGTTGGTCGATTAACCTTCGTTGTGTATTTTACATTAAAATCTAACTGTTTTCCAGTTTTTTTGGAAGTTAATCTAATTTTATAATCTTTGTCCCAAACAGTTCTGTCAGTAATGCCAATATATGAAGCTGTTTCTTGCTGTTTTAGGTTGTTTGGTATTTGCTCGACTGGAAGTCCTTGCGGATCTAACAGTCTTGCTTTGCGCTCATCAATTACAGTCTGCTGTTCATTTAATTTTATATAAACATATTTTTTCGCTGTCTTTGTTGATGATTGAGGCACCGGCTTTTGTTTAACAATCGGATATACTTCCGACACTAAAGCAGGTGCCCCTTCATTATCAATAATCTCTATTTGATAAACTTGTGTTGGATTTGATATATTTTCATGAACATCAATTGTCCTAAACACATAGTAATATTTTTTATTTGGCAAAATGCTGTCTTCAAAAGTTGCAGAAGTCGCTGGGGATTCTTTTCCATTTGCAATCGTTGTCGTGTCGATGACTGCAATCTTGTTATCAACAAAATCCAAATATGATGTTGGTTTTTCTTCAAGCCTAAATATTTCAAAAAACCTTGCTTGGTCATCGCTTTTGAAATTCACAGGCAAAGGAGATTGTCTTTCTTGTGAATCTCTAACTTGTTGAATTTTTTGGTTGTCTGCGAATTCGATGGCAACTGGCTCAAGATCATAATCGCCAACATTTCCTCGTAAGTAAAAACTAACCTTATTTCGCAAATCCCTAAAAGGTATAATCTCTACATCTGGAAATACTGGTGGTCTGTCAACAATCTTTGTTTGCTTTTCAAAATAAGGAACCTCAACAAGCTGTACTGATGGGCGAGTCAAAACGCATATCGTGGCATTACCACTTTCAACTTTGTCAAGCTCATATCCATAAGCTGTTCCAAAGACTGCCTGGTATGCTTTCGCTCTATAGACATAATTTCTTCCGTATGCAACTTGAGTATCAACATACTCATGAACATCAATGTCGCTAGAGTTTGGAAAATAAACGCTCTGAATAGGCTCTGAAGTTGTTTCATTCCCTTCATCATCAAGCTCCCATTTTTCTACTTCATAAAAAATAGTCTCTGAATATGCTTTCTGTCCTGCTAGTATTTGTTCAAAAGTTCTTGTCTTTTCATCAACTAATGCTTGAAATTGAGCCTTAAAAGCTGTCGTCATTAAAGATTTAAAAAAGTTAAAGCTTGGATCATTGTTTGCTACTGCAACTTCTTCATTATATGGGCCAAGAAATATCATGTCAGAAGAACCAGTTGTTAGTGGAGCTGATGGCTCCAAAAACATTTCCCATGTCGATATATTCCAAATATTCAACTCTTGTGTTTGAGGTATTGGATAAGTTGGGGCGACTGGAATGACTGCAAAAGATCCTGACTGTCTATCAAAAAATCCTGATGCTGTTGGAGCAGTGACAACATCTTTCGTGAATTGACTGCTCAATCTCGATGTCATAAATGAATCAGCAAGTTCAGTATTGATATCTGTTGAGAATTCATAGTCAACATACATTGGAAAATTTAATTTATTTTCTTTATTTCTTTTGTAAAATTCCAAATCTGATGCAGGAACAATAACATTTTGAAATCTATTGACAGTGTTGTCGTAGTCCGCTGGCTCAGACTGGAAATCAACATAAGCTTTTGAATACTTGTCGTAATATTGACCTTCGCTAACGATAAATGGTTGCAAAGCATTGTTGGCTAATGCAGGAGCACCAACATTTTGAGCGATTAATTCGTTCTCGATTTTATTATTTAAAGTTATATGTAACTCATAAATATCCTGATCTTCGTTTGGATTTCTTAGCTCCTCATCTCTTGCCATTACAAAAGCATACATGTTTGGAAGAGCTTTTTCATTAATGACATAATCTTCTACGGCATCTTCAAAGCTTTCAATATAGAAGTTATATTCTGGATTAATGTCGTAATATCTTGGCCTTACCGATCCAAATGTTCGGTTATTTATATCTGGAAAACTTGATACACCTTCTAACTGAGTATAATGATCTGCAAATGTCTTGTTGTGGACGCTTGCTGGAAATATTTCTGGATTTCCAAAAACAGAAGCGATTGGTTGTCCAGCGTAAAGGCCATCATAACTTTCGTTTGGGCCAGAGCTTGTTAGAGAGTATTGCCATGATACATCCGTTGTAAGTCCATAACTGTCATTTCTAAAGATTTGAAATTTTTCTTTTCGGACCCAATCTGGTGGCGCTGAAAAGGATTCGGTTAAGAACGCATAACTTTCCCATTGGGCACTGAAATCATTATTCCCGAATCTTCCTGAATCTCGAACACACTTGTTAAGCTTCCACCTTACAAGATCAAGATTTTCAGGCTGATAGCAAATGACATATTGTGTTCCTGTCTGCTTTTGTGCGTTGAATTGCGCCAAAGAATGTTGAATTGTTTGATCAGCAACAAAAATTCTTTTGTCCGCCGTCACTTCACTTCTTGACACAGTTTCATTGAACTCTGTAAAATAATTATTTGAGGCCATTTTTAATAACTACCTCCTCTTCTTGGAGCCTGCGGAATAGAAGGTATTTGAATCTGGGGTTCCTGGATTTCACTTTCGACTTGAGGCTCAATGTTCTGCCGATCATCAGCCTGTTGGTCATTAGTTTGTGGCTTATCATCAGTCCTTAAGTAATCTGGAGATATGTTTTCACTAGTTGTCATATTAAAACCTCTCAAAATCCAACCCTAGAAAATCCAAAATTAATACCAGCAGTGGATAATGGGGGAGTTGGTGGGGTTGGCTCCAACAATTCACCGTTTGGCGAAATATAAAAATATCTCTGCACTAGGGGCATCTCCTCTTCAGGATTATTTCTTACTTCAAGATCGCTATTATTATACTCCCTAAATCTGCAAAATAAAATTTTATTTTCTTGACTAAGGCTATCTATAACAGTTTTCGTCAATTTTCTCCAATTATCGTTTAAGCTGTAGTTAACTCCGTTTGCAGATGTTGTGCCAAAGCCCGTAAAATATTCTATTCTGTATATTTTCGTAAATTTAAACTCATAAATTGCATAATAATCTTCATCTTTTTCGGCTTCAGAGTCCATAGTAGGAATAATCGCAGGATTGAAAAAGGATTGACCGACTACAGCAGAAGCTTGTGCAATATTGCTTTTATATAAGATAATTCCTTGAAGTTGTATAGGCAGTTGCAAGAATTGATCCCTGTATACTGTTGGGCTATTGTAGACTCCTGGGTTAAATCTTGTTAAGTCAACTTGCGGAGACTCAATATCACTTACAAGTTGTTGGCTAAATTGATTTGCATAAGTAGGAAAATCTTTTGACATCACCTTAACTTGCTCACTTAAACTATTGAAAGTTCTTGAACTATCTCTTGATGCGTTGGTCCAAGCTTGCAAATTGTCTACAACTTGAGATGGGTTGTTTGCTTGTTGAAATGGTTGTGAAAATGGCAAAGATGGTTCATTTGATCCTACGGCATAAAGACCATATTCTTGAAAAAGCCAAGCGGCATCATTACCATAATGACCTGTTGTGCCTCTACCAAATTTTGATTTCGTACTCACTGTTCGGAAGGAGCCTGGATCATAATTGTCGTATAGATTTGTAGTTGATGGTCCATAGTTATATGAATAGTTTGGAGTGTAATAGGAATATGCATTATCAACATCCGTCCCTACTAGTTCGTACAGTATTGACCTAAATCCATTTTCGGTATATATTTTCCCCACTTCTTGTTCGAAAAGACTATTAAACTCATCAATGTCAACCGTTCGCAGGATTTCTTGCTGTTCGATTGGATTTAAAATATCAATACCAGTGTTTGTAGCTGGGTTTGTGCTGACTATATCTGGGAATGTATATTCTGCTCTTACAATCTTGTCTTTATTCGGGCCTTGGCCCATTGATGGCTTTCCAGAGATATTGGTTGCACCTTGCCCTGTTCTTGGATCGCGAACTACCTTTATTGCACTTGATATGCTCTCAATCAAGCTATCACAGATCGAAATTACTGAATTGATGCTACTAATAGTCCCTGTCCTTGGATCAAGATATGTCATTAATGTTGAGCGCAATTCAAGTAGAGAATTTTCTAAAAAGTTTAAACCTGGCTCTCCAGACGATAAAAGAGATAGAATCGCTTGATACAAAGATATTTTATCTCTTGGTTCAGTAACATACTTAGAGGCATTTTGGGGAGAAATGACATTTAATATGAAGTCTTGGGTAAACCTATTTGACATAGCATTAAAATTGCCAGGAGATATGTCATTATTTTGAGATCTTATTGGTCTTCCAGCCTCATCTTGTCCTTCTTCAGGAGGATCGGTGTGCGGGTCAGCGTAAGGATTTTTGATTGTTGATGTCCCAAGTTTTGAGGCATCAAACAAATAGTCTTCCAAGTTTTTCTTCTGTTGCTCTAAGTCCTGCAATACTTCTTCCAAGTATTCTACTGCACCATCTTTAAACTCTACAACAACTTTATATTGGAAATATCTATCTGTTTTCTTAGGGGACTCAATATCCCTAAAAGCATACATGAATGTTGTTGGTGACAATTCAGTACGAACATAAACTTGGTCCGCATTAAATTGCATTATAGTATCGTTTTGTCCTGCTGGTATTAGATTATTTGTTGGGTGTGCAATTCCAATAATTTCCTCAACTGGGCCATTATCTTCAATAAATTTACTTGCCTCTCTGTTAAAATCATCAGATGTGTAGCGAACTGGTGATTTTGCTTCGGGGCTTCCTTCTAGCCTTATTGTCTTAAGTTCAATGCTCTTTATGGAAGTCCTATTTAAGACTTGAGTTGCTGTAAAAGGACTGTTCCATAATGCAGGAAAATCCGTATTATTCTGTACCAGTAAAGCAAAATCAATAGAAAAATTTCCATTTATATTGTTTCTAGAGTCTCTTGACATAAACAAATTTGAAAATGCCTTTTGAGATGTCTTTATTTGAACATTTGCATCTCTAATTCTTTTTACATTAGGAATGCCAGCTAGAACTTCATTTGCTCTCGTCAAGTCAACAATTCTTTTCTGTGCTCTATCAACTTGTCGGAAATCTTGAACTTTACTTGTGGTCGTTTCGACCCTATTAAGGTTTATATCATTTTCAGAATGAGATTCGCCAGTCATCCACTGGCCATTTGGCATTTGGTGAACTGGCCCAGTCCAGATTTGACCTTCCTCTGTTTCGTAGTAATGTGATTTGCTGATGACCTGCCCATTGTTTATGACAATTTCATATTTTTCGTTTGATCTGGTTGGTATGCCAAGATCTTGAGGATTGACCGAAGTTGAAAATTGGTTATTACTCAGAGCATCGACAAGTTTTTGGATGTCAATTTCTACCCAACAAATGTATGCCAAAAACTGAGGATTTAATTGTGAGTGTAAATAATTGAAACTATAAGGTATTGAATATATTCTATTTCCTTTGTCATCAATCTCAAAAAATGCATTGGCATCAGACAGAGTTTTTTTGGTATCTAAAGACTCTTGACTATTGAAACTATCAAAATTAAAGTTTCTATATCTCTGTTGATCAAAAAATTGCTTTACTTTTATCGTAAACAGATCATTAAAATTAAAGTTCTCTCCAACAAATTGCTTAAGCCATGATGCTTGTTGGTTTATTATTGCTTCCTTTACGGAAATATCAACTCTTATCTTTAATGTAGTTGGGTTTTGCCCTGTTGAAATAGACTCTTCCAGTGTAGGATCGTCGATGTGAGGATCGATTCGTGATGGGGAATCACCAGATGATTCTAGCGTTATCTTATTTACATAAGCATTTGGTATTAGGTTGCCAACAACATCTTGTATATCTACAAATTCCATAATTAGTTATCGCCACAATCCTCTAAGTCACCGGCAGAGACATCAGTTTTGAAAAGATTTTTTAATCTATTGCTCTTTTCAACTTTGTCATCTTTGCAATTAAATGGTCTTTGAATGAATGTCCCAACTCCTTTATTATCTGTTAGTTGGCACAAAATCGAGTCATCAATCTCATCATCAACCAAAACATCAAAATAGTATTCAACATAACTAGGATCTAGCTGCAAATATGGATCTTCAATGGAGTCTTTTGCTCCCTCACCTTGGACCACGCCATCAACAATGCCAGTATCTTTTTTCTGAAAATACAAAGGAACTAAAACTTCACTTGTTTGATCAGCACAAGCAGCATTTGGACTTGGCTCAGTTGATACTTCAAAAATCTCTATATCAAAATTTTCATTGAAAAATTGCGTGTTCTTTTCATCAATTTCAAGTATCAAATCTTGGCCGATTTGATTAATAGATATAGTTTCGTTTCCATATATATTGCCATCGAAAAGAGGAGTATCATCAATAAACTCTTCAACTTGTGATGGAGGAATTGATCCAAAATCAATTTCATATTCAATATTCTTCATTCTTAATTGTGGAATATTGACAATTTGATATGTACAATTGTTGTCATTGTTCTCGATTGAAGTCGAGCTGGAAATTTCCCCACTCAATACCTTAACATCCCAAGCTGGAACATTCTGTGTTGTCAACTTTGCTGAACCGAGCTGTGATGTTAGTGCATAATCTTTTTCAGATTGAATTTGAAAACCTACAGAGCTGAAATTCTCTAACTCTTCTTCTTGCTCCTCTTTTGTTGAGCGATAAAACTTAACTGCCTTTTGGACACGATCTTCAACGCTGGAGAAGTTGTATTGTGTTTCTAGCGTTGGAACTTCTTTGATTCTTTCTTGTGAAGAGTTTTGCGATTCTGATACATTTGCCCACTGAGAATCATAAAGGATTCCATCATCAAAGAATGCATAATATGTTGGCTTGAACTTACCCTTAGACAATTGTTGTTTGCCATATTGAGTCAATTGAAGATCTATGACTTGCTCTTTTTTATTGAAAAATTTCATTCTTCGGGGCCTCCAAAATCATTATTTGTTTCAATTTGTGCAAGTTCCACAAGAGAGAAATAATCGTATGGCCAATTATAACTATATGTTATTTCTCCATTATTGACATTGAACTTTCCACTATTTGCAAACCTTGCATCATCTTTGGTATCAGCTGTCACCTTATAGTAGTCAAAATTAGCTCTTCTCTTGACCTTAAACACCATCCATCTTACATTTTCTGGAATTCTCTTTCCATGAAAAAACTCCCCTGTTCCAATAGGATGCTCGAATTTATTACCATCAATATCTTCGTTCGACATTTCTGCTGTCCTAGATATTTCTGGCATTACTCCCTGCCAAATATCTGCAAGGTCTTGCTTTGTTAGCTTATGGTTAAACTCAAACATATACATAACAAACGGACTAATCTTGTTTGGAGCACTATTGTTATAAATAAAATCTAGCTCTGGTGGCATAACATACTTTCTAGCTATCTTAACCAAGTTCAGAATAGAATCACTTGGCCCGAATGGAGCGCCTTCGGGAATTTCCGGTGGGAGAGGATCTTGTCCATTCTCTAGTAGAAATTTATTTTGCTCTATCCAGTCGCTATAGATTTGATAAATAGATGAGTTTATTTTAAAGAACTGCCTGTTGCCCAATCCAGGAATTGTTGTAGCGAAGTCTGAACTTGGGATAATTGCGTCTGTAACATATGGGATTGCAACAATTGCTTCAGATATTTCTTTTTCTTCATTGAGTTGGCCGATATTCTGAGTTCTTTGCTCTGGTGATAAAGTGTCGAAAAATTCTTGTACAAGAGAGCCTGTTTCAGCTCTTGGTGGAGAAAATGTTTCTTCAATTCCAAATCTTACATTTTTTCCAGAATTTATTTGACCATACCCAGACCACATTCCTCTTGGTTGATAATTTACCAATGACTGGTTTGAAAAGTCCAACACAGGCGTCTCCATTCTTGGACTGATTACCCAAGTATCCGATGAATTGTCTCCAATGTTTTCTACAGATATAGTTTGACCAGTGGTTCCGTCGGATGTTGGGTTTGGTTGTTGGAAAATTCCAGTGTAATCAATAGAAGAAGAGATTGTCATTCTTCCTTCAGACGCTGGTGAGGAGCTTCCAGATGTTAAAGAGAACAACTGATCTAATTCAACATTTCCAAAAGTAGCTGTTAAGTTGTTGAAAAAATTACTAAAACTAAAGCCGTTATTTGCGTCATTCTGGGTTGCGACATATTTTAATGTTACCTTCGATTTGCCATAATAATATGGTGGCGTGTATGGAGCATACGATGGTGCTCGTTGGCGCTGTTGGGGGTGCTGGAGCCATGCGGCATCAGTTCCAGCCTTAATAGGAGGGCCAAAAGATTTGCCATCTGTATAGTTACCGGCTGGGCTTGATGGTGTGATTTTTGTGGACGAATAATCTCTCCACAGCAGTAGTTCTGGGTCTTTGTCGATAAAGATATCCATATAGTATTCTCTATCAGGAACTAAGCTTATTTGGCTTTGCTGTTTGGTAGAAATAATCCTTTTAAAGTTCCCACCTGGGCCATTTAAGAAGAAGTTTGGAATCTCTGCCAAGAAATTGCTCATTGCCAACTGATACATTGAATATTTTGGGTCGTCTTGAGCTTTTATACGCTGATCTCCAACTAACTCTACATAAGGTGCGCGAGAATCTGCATATGAGAATGCAGCACTAACTTGGGTTGCGGTACTACTATTCGCTTTTTGGTACGATGGCATCAGGAGGAACATTTTTTTATCAGATGATGTTGCCGAAGTGTCTGTGTTTGGGACACCCTCATTGCCCAACGGATCTAAAATAGACTCAAAAGATATGTTCCAATTTTGAGATTGTGCCAAAAATCCAACTCCGGGAGAAGTAGAGCCAATCACTGGTGCTGAACCTGTGTATGCGGCCCAACTTACCGCAACTCCAGATTTAATCGTGTTATATAGAATACCTGGGGCGTAAAAAGGTTGTAACAGGGATTGGACTGCAAGATTACCTGATGGTGGACTTGCACCATCAGTGGTCGAGCCGTCGGCCCACGAGATTCCACTAATATAAGGTGATATAGATTGAGAAAACATCGAAGAAAGTTGTAATGTTCTGTTAATTGGATAAAATCCGTGGTATGGTAATAGTTTTTTTATAGCGTTACATTTGAGAGAAATTGTCTTTAACTCAGAGTCTTCGCCAAACTTTCCAAAATATTTTTGAAAATCAGTGTTTGAGTATTCGTTAAAAAAGGCTTCATCAAATGCTCTTGGTGTAGATTTTTCTGTATTTGCGCTAGCGGTGATATTAGCGCCATCAAGAGTCAAAAATTTATCATTTTGCGCAGAAAATTCACCAGAGCTTTGAGAAATATAGTATTCCATATGTTGCGACATTCTAAACTCTGGAATAATTGTATAATTTTTTGCCATTCGACGAATATCGGCAGAGTAATTGTCATAGGAGTCAAACCAAGGATATTTGCCAGACAGTTCTGACACTTTCCAGGCGTATTGATCGTTACTGGATTCTAAAGCCGTCCCACCTAGGCTTCCTACGCCAATTGCTGGTAAGTGGCAATAGTATGCAGAAGCGGTAGGATACCAAGTCATGTGCGATCCAAGCGAGGCGGTCAAGAGGCTGTGTTCGCTGTATGATATTGTCCCAGCATATCCATAAAATTTATGAGGATTAAAAGAGCTAAGTTCGCCCGTATCAGGATAATCTAAAGGAGTTCTACATGTTGAGCCAACATCATATAAATCAAATTTAAAATTATTAATATTGTTTAAAGCATCGGGACATTTTGTGTCTGTGTCGTATATAAATGGGGTGTTTCCAACGCCATAAACGCTAGTTGCATGGCCATCATAAATTCCTTGAGAATTTGGAAGAGATGAGGTGACAAGATATCCTCCAAAGCCAAGTGAGCTAGTTTGTGCGGAGAAGCCTGCCCGTCTGTTCCTTAATGTCTCTGAATCTCTCCAGAATGTTCTTCTTAATAGTGGTCCACGATCAATTCCGTTTGTTCCGCTTGACAAAGATGCAGAATTATTTGAATCAACTGTCGCAACTTCTGAATAGTTTGTTCTTCCTCTTGTTTCGGCCAATCCTGTCATCATTTCACGAGGATAGATAACTTCCGAATATCTATTCGCTGTGATTGCTGTCCTTAATTCTGTAACGGAACTAAACATATCCCACGCTTGTGGAGATTCCCTGTCAGTGATCTTAATAAAGTCATCTACTGATTGGGTTAGGGCTATCCCAAGAGAGAAGTGTCCTTTGTTGTTTCCATATGTGTTTCTAACTTTTGCGGCATTTTCGCTAAATGATGTCAATAGTGGTTTATATTTGAAAGAAACTGGAGGCTCGACAAAATTCTTGAAAGAATCTGGTCTATTTGGCAAATATGTCGAACCAGAAAGGTTAATAAAAGCTGGCGTATTCCCTATTGATAAGATATTATTATTCTTATGATACCTTGCAACTGGTGTTTCGCCAGTTCTTGTTTGTTTCCAAGATGGATATTGATATGGTCCATTAAGATTGAGGAAGTAATAAGGAATGTCTACCGCAATAGCAGTATCAGTAAAGTTTGTTCCTGGACTGATTGTGTTTGTGCTGGATGTTATTTGATTAACATAGTTATCTAGGAAGTTTACTGGATAATCTGTTCCGTTAATCGTGAACATTCCGTTAAATGCAGAACTTATAGGATGCGCCAAAGGGCCATCTGGCTCCCCAATAAACACCATTGCTCCAGTTATAAACGGAACTGACGATTGCGTTGTTGATGTTGAGCTGCTTGGGACTGAAAAATTAGATACATATCCAAAAGTATCGCATTCAGACTTTGTTACGGATGCTGTTACCCAAGCATACTGGTATACACTTTGAGGAATTGCATGTTGAACCCACCAGTTATCATAATCAACTGAGCAAGAATTATTTTCTTCTACTGTGTGTCTTGGGTTTCTATTAACTTTGTGGTAAGAAGCCGAAGTGTCATAGTCCAACTCCCTAACTGAACTTCCAGACTTAATGCCAAACCTTTCAGAATGCTCTGTGTACCATTCGTTTAGGGGCCTTCTTACGCCAAGATTTCTAAAATTTAAATCATTGTAGATAGCAAATTGCTCAGATTTAAAATCTAACATACCTCTCGACGATACTTCTTGTCCACCAGGGGCATTGAACCTCTCAACAAAAATATAATCATTTGTGCCAGTTAGATCAAATCTTGGCAATGTGTAATCAATTGTTCCAGTAAGAAATGGAGAGTCAGATGCTGTTGGTTGCTGGCCTTCAGATTTTACAAAATAACGATCATTAATGTTACGATCTGATGTCTGAATCATCTCATAATCTTTTCTATAGTTACCTGCGGTTAACGAATCAGTTCCCCACTTAATATTCCTTAAATTTAAAGCTCTTTTTGCATATTCATCTCTAATCATAGTTGCCCTTGGTTGGGAAACAGTTCGACTAGAAATTGTCATATTTTGAGAAGAAATTGCAAGGTTCCAAGCCTCTGGGCGGTCAGCTACAGTCTGCTCTCTGAAGTTAACATGCCTGTGTTGGCGGCCACCAACATGAGCCTGCGTAAATGGCCCTTGCATTGGAATACCTTTGTCGTCTCCATAAGAATCATCATGATAGTTGGCGATTTCTGTGTTAGCCCTGAAAGATGATGATACTTCTGATGCATACCCTGTATCAACTGAAGAGCTAAATAAACTGAATGGGGCTAAAATGGTTGATTTCCCAGATTTGTATCCTTCAGAATCTGATGTGTTTTGGACTTTTGTCTCTAATCTTTCTTTTGTGTTTGGACTGATAACATCATCACAATCTTTTTCATAATCAAAATCAGATGCAGTTATTTCGAGTTGTGCTGCGCTTCCAAAATTTAAGGATGCATGGGTATACTCAACCTTTTTAGCTCTTGGAAAGTTTGAGCCTCCATGAATTTCAAGAGATTCATCGACTACAAGCCTGTAAGGTTTTGTGAAGTTTCTGATTGCATATGCTTGACCTTGATAAGTTGTTGTAGTTGCAGTTGAATCACGAGATACTGCAAGTGTTGGCCCACTTCCACTTCTGAAGTCATTTGACAGTCTTATTGTCTCTCTATCAGTATCAACATTTGAATCACCAGAAGTGATAACTGAATTCTGCCTTTTTGCTCTGTCAGACCACCACAAACAATTATCTTTTTGTAGGTTTGAAAGTGGAGCAGATCCTCTTGACCAAGGATATGTTAATTCAGTTATGCCTCGCAGTCCAGCTTCAGGATCGGAAACTTTCATTTCCAAAGTTGGAAATTTGTTCCAATATTTGTTTCTTTCCAGGACATGGCTTTCGACCATGTTTCTTAAGCGGTCATTAAATCTTGAAGAAGCAGGAGCCAACTGCAAAAGCATCGTAACAATGGCAGAATCAATCCATTTAAAGTATTCAACAAACTTGTCAAAGTCAGGATCATTTCCAATTCTTTCAAAATAAAGCTGTCGGAAATTTTCCATGTCCTTGTATTGTTGGCGATAACGATTGATTGGGGCACCAATAAGGTTATTAAAATCTGCCATTGTCGCAAAATACTTTAACATATCTTGTGATATGATTCTGTACATACTCTTTTCAAAAGCAAAATTATAATCTATTGGGCGGGAGTCTCTGGAGAAGATTTGATTTGTTGTATCATCAATGATTGATACCATATCACCAGATTGCAAAGTTTCTGGTAGTTGCTGTTGAGCTGAATGAACATATCTGCGGTCGATTGTTGATGTTGAGTTTGCCTCAAAGCCAAACCCTAAGCCAGTGTGCTGGTACTTAGATATTGGTCCAAGCCAGCCCCAACGATTTGTCAAAGATATGGAACCAGATGAGAAATCATCAACGATAAATTGGCCAGAGCCATCCGAGCCTGTGACATTATCGAAATTCCAATGGAGCGCCAAGGTCTCTAATTGTGGAATATTTGCAATATTGTCTCCAATTGACTTACTTAATTGAGTTATATATGCATTTCTATTTGGCCTCTCTGGTCCAAAGTTTAAAACATCTCTTGCGTGAGCTTTAATAACTTCTGTATTGATGTAATCCATCCAAGCTCTCAAGCTTGTAGATTCAACATCAGACTGTTCAAGGACCGAACCTGTAAAGTTTGTCCTATGGGCACCTACAAACATTCTTTTATTGGAGGTTGCAAAAGCAGATCCACTTGCGTAAGGGACGGTCGATGTAACTTCAAAACTGTCAACTAGGACATCAAGGACATAATTATATCCTGCAAAAGAGATATCATAATCTGGAGAATCTCCAGAACCTGAAACTCCATCGGCTAATGGGTATGTTGATGGCTTAATCTTTAGAGCGAATAGCCACCTTGAATCGTTATAAACATCCTTAAATACACTACTAGTTAGATTTGGAAAGATTGTTCCAGCAGTTCCAGTTAGTTGAAAATATACACTTTTTGAATCTTGTTCTGTCCTGACAGACTGAACTTGGAAATTTGCTGAATCTGGTGATGACCAAGAATTTACAGTATCCGAGGTGTGACATCCAAAAAGAGAAGATGTTAGGAAGTCTGAACGGTTGTAGAACTCGCTACCTTCTGGAAATTGTTTTGGAAAATGGACCTCGGACTCAAAGGTTAGTCCTCTAAATGTCATTTCATCAGAGGCGCTGATATAGGATCTTGAGTTTGTGTTTGATGCAGACGAAGATTGAAATACTGTTGCATTTGAGTTTTCAAAGGCGCTAAAGTCTGCATATCTCTTTTGAACAATTGTGTTTTCTGTATTGTCTAGAATCTCAAATGTTACATTATTACCATAAAGGTTTATGTTTACAAGCTCGTTATCAACGCCGAAGCACCTAATCAGGTTCCTAAAAGATTTTTCTGTACCTTTAGACTTGTAAATGTATGTCAAATTGTTATATACATTTTGATATACCTTATTCTTTGTTTCGTTAAGCTTTGCACTAAAGTTTCTAAAGTCATCTTTTGATGCTAAGTATTCCAAATCAGTAGCATTTGAAAATATTTCTGATGTCGTGAGACCAAGATTGTCAACGAGTCTATTTGAGAATGGAAGGGGTTTGTCCGATCCTGAGACATAATCGTTGTCTTTGAGAGTTGGCAATGCCTCAATTTGTAATTGAAGCGTGTCAAAGTAGCTAGCCATTATCTGCGTTAGATTTTGTAGAACACCTTGATCTATAGCAAATCGCTGGTCTTCTTCGATAATCCACGATGGAATTGATTTATAAACATTTGCATTGTTTGTATAATCATGTTCGCGGCCTTCACTCTTCTTTTCGTCCAGGAGGGAAATAACACTTGGATGACTTGAATAGATGATTGGATCCCTAAACTCACTTAGAGATGCTGAGGATTCAACCATTGCTGATCCGGTAAATCTCGCTCCGACAGCATAACCAATCCAAGTCCCGTTTGTTACCCTTCCAGAATAATCAAGAACTCTTGCATCTGTTGAGTTTGTGCCTGAAGAATTTATTATTCCTTCGTTAAACTTATAATAGACGCCTAAGTCAACTGGATTTTCATAGCTATACTTTGCAGACGATGTTGCAATGTTTTGAATATCAGTATTGGTTCCACCGTCAATTTGACAAAACCAATTTCTTCCGACTTCTTCTTCAGATCTTGTTGATTTCCAATATCTAAACTCATCTAAAGAACCCGATAACTTAGCAGCGTTTGCAGATCCAGAAGAGTCGTAAGCTGCAATCATTGCACCAATATTTGCGATCATTGAACCTGTCACAAGCCCAATTGAATCTGTGGAAGTTGATGAGTCATTTAGATCTCCATCAACATACAATTTAGCTACTGTGGATGAGCCGCTGTTTGCAAATGTAAATGAATAATGGTGCCAATCAGACCCTGTTATGTCAAGTGATGATCCGAGTGTTGCAGCAAAATTTGCGGAGCCTGATTTAGCATTTACCGTAAAGACATTTGGAGTAGCAGACATATCTGCTTCTATCTTTAACCTACCTTCATTAGCTGATGATGAGTTCCATAAATCAAAAAACACTTGCTTTTCAGATTCACTGCCAGAAACATAGCTACCCTTTTTAAACCAAAATTCAACAGAATATCCTTTATTTCCGTTCAATTCTGTTGTGTACAATCCTTGACTAGAGGTATTGTACATATTGTACTTGTTGAAGTCTTCTCTTATAGTTGTTGATCCTGTTGGTAAATTTGAGGATCCTTTTAATCTGATATACTCTACCTTTGATGATGTGTCATAACCATTAGCATCTGGAGTTATTGTTCCATAATCATTGCCAAGCTTGACATATCCGGTAGTTCTAGGGTATAGATTATCGAAAATATACCTATCGAGGTATGAAGCACTTAGTTGCCATTGAATTTTTTCTTTTTGAGAGCCGTCGTATGGCCACTCGTTTTTGATATAATTTATTGAATCTTCGTAATATTTTTCAGCAGATCCATATCTTGCAAAATTAGAGGCTGATTCAAAGTTAACATAAGGGATTACTTTGTTCTGAAATGCAACCTCTTCCTTGACATAATCGGCGGACTCAATAGTCCTTCCAACTTGGTTTAGACTTGCATCTGATAAAACTTTTTGTGCTTTAGATTTTTCAAAAAGACTCTTAATATCTGACATATCTACTACTCTTTAACTCGAAATCGGAAACTCTCTCTTTGCTCTTCGTATGCCCCATTTATATAATATACAAATTTTATTGCGTAAGAATATCCTGGTTCAAGCAAAGACATGTCAAGATCAAAATAACTTCCTGTTGTGTCATATGATAATCTTGTGTGGTTTAAGCTTCCTGTCCCATATTCAACAACATCATAACTGTCAACTTCTCTCACAACTTTATAGAATGCATCTTCTATAAAACTGTTTTGAATCTCCGTTGATGCTACTGTGTAAATAGTTGGGCTCCAATCTTTTAATCGAGTGAATAGTCGTAATCTAGTAATATCATTATTATAATACTCGTTCTCCAAGTTTGTTATTGTAGTCACATACCTCTCAATGGAGTTGATATTTGACGAATCAAAAGAGGTTGGAGTAAACGATCCAGTATGATAGTATGTCGAGCCGCTAAACCACCTATCAAAAACTGTGCTCGCTGATGTGTTTAGAGCGAAAGACGCTGAATATACTCCAGTTTCAACCCATCCACCAGTCACGGGATTGTTCGGAGTTGCAGTTAATTGGGTGCCACCAGAAGCTGAAGTATGTAGTGAGACATATATTGATCCTGTTCCTACATCAGCAAGATTCGTTAGTTGTCCTCTATAAAAGTTATAAATAAAAAGAGTGTTTAGGTTGTTGGCGGCACTTAGTGCTGAACTGGAGATGAAGAAATTCCCTCTATTGTCTCTTCTTGTGTCGTCCCATCTTGCTTCGATTATTGGCCTTTTAAAAAAGTACTCGCTACTTCTTGCAGAAAACTTTTTAGTATAGTATGAACGACTACCTGATGCTTGGCTAGAAGTTAACTGTACTCCAACTCCATAGTTCTCGATTCCACCACCAGCTGTTCCAGTTATCCATTGTTCGACAAGGTTTGTAATATCGACCTCAAGATCTTCAATTCCTGTGTCGAAAGATGCGGTATAGACAAGAGATGGCGTCGTTAAATAATCTCCTCCTGGAGTTGTCCAGGTTGTGCTGGCTTTGGCATTCATCCAGTTTGAGCCGGTGCCATTATATGTCAAGTCTGTATAATTGTCCATGTCCAGCCCATATCCTTCTTCCCAGGATTGAGATATTGGAGAAATAGTCAATGTAAAATCTTTTGGAACAGTATCAGTGTGTTCGACATTAAACATTCTTAACACAAAATTTACACTTCCAGATGCTGGTATTTTTCCAGCTGTGCGGTCGGTTGAAATTGATGATACTGGGAATTGAACTAGGGTTCTTGCCTGCTCGTTTGAAGAACTGTTTGCTTGAGCATGGATTGCGAATGTTTCCAGAGAATCAGCAAGGCCCATATTGCTTCCTGTGCCTCTGGTTGTTAAATTTGACTGAAAAGCGTTTGTTATAACATTGTCTTTGTCAGCAACATATCTTTTGATAGACATCTTATCTTATGCTCCCCTTGATATCGATATCAGGATTTTTTATCTCTAAAATTGCGTTTTCTGGAACTGTTATGTACCTTCCGTCTGAAGATAAATTATCATCTACGCTAAAGTTTATATCAGAAGAATATCCCGTTCCATCTTTTTGATATATTCTTACGCTTATCGTATCCACAACACCATCTACTCTATTGGCGATGCTATAAATATCTGAGATATACAAAGGCTCACCAATTTCAAATGTTTTAGCATATACAGCAGACACCTCTAACACAACATTATTAAGAACATCATAGCTGTTTGAATCCAAAGATGTTACAATTTCGATATCAACTCCAATGTTAATAATTTTAGCATCTAAAATATCAACAGTGTCATTAATCATTCTACCTTGATTTAGCCATTGTTTTAAATTATTTTTTATAGTCGTGTTTGATTGAGTTAGTTTTCCGTCTTCATCTTCAGAAATAACATAAGCATTTAAGTTTCGCCTGAATGAACCTGGGTCTTTTATTACATTAACTCTTTTAATAGATCCAAACCTTGGAGGCATCGAATAACAAAGTGACTTGTAATCAAGTGCGGTCACTGCTCTATTTTGAGAAGCATAAACATTATAAATTCTCTGTTTTAGTTCCTCAACAGTTGGTAAAGAAGTGTCTCCTACGATTGGGTCTTCATTATTTACCTCCAAAGAAGATATAACATCTTGAATATTGTCAAGATTTAATGATGTTGGGTCATCAAATTCAATGTCTGGAGCATCAACATTGATTAGCGAGTTTGCAGAAACATTAACATCTCCGGTTGTATTTGATCTATAAATGATTGTTAAGGTAGTGTTTGATGGTACAATTCCAAATTTATCTGTTTCTAGCAAATTAGATGGATCAAAAGAAACATCTGTAAAGTAATCTTTTCCATGGACATTTAATATAACTTTACTTGGATCAACTAAAGGATCAGTTCTTTCGGTCCTGTCAGAGCCATACCCAAATTGAATAATCATTCTATCTCTTATTCTTTCTGCTGTAAATCTTCTTGGAACAATAAATGGTCGAAGTGCGGCAGTAGTTTTATTTTTATTTGAGTCGCGATTTAATACTGACTTGTAAATTACATCTTGTGACAAATAATCAACTTCATAATACTCATTGCCTTCCGCATCCGTTATTGACACAATTTCGCTAACATTGTCTCCATCAATCTCAATTTTTCTGAACTTCTTATATTCACCAACGGAAATAGTCTCTCTCAAAAGCTCTCCAGAAATTACTTGACCAGAAGCCTTAATTGCATATCCTGTAGGAACACCAGTTGTCGTATTTGCAGTTGCAACGACGATTTCGTTTGATGGATCTGCAAAGGCTATGTCCTCATTCAAGGTGAATGTTACTCCATTGGCTGATGAAAAGCTGCTACCTCTCTTCAAAGTTGGGATATATGAAGAGTCTGGAGCGTTTCCTGCTGAATTTGCCGGAACTACAATATAGAAAGATGCTTGTCCTTGAGAAATTGGGGTTCCTTTAAATTTAAAGCCCATTTGCCGACCAAGCTTTAAAACATTGTCATATTCTATGGCAGTATCAATAAATGTTTCATTAACGCTATAATCCAAATAAAACGATAAAATGTCCCCAATATAAGAAACAGTGTCGAGCATCAAAGAGCCAAAGCCTGCCTCGCTAAAGTCTTGAAATGTATTGGGATAATATCTTTTTGCATAATCAACCAAATCTTCTTTGATTGTATTAAAGTCTCTTGAAGTATACTTTATTAGTGGGTAGTTCTTTTTGGCCGACAACTTATAATCCTCTTTTCAAAATAATTAGTTAATTGGAGTAGTTATTTCTAACACATCAGATAAATCAAGCGGAACAATCTTATATCGAACAACAATGCTCAAAAGATTATCTGACATATCTTCGTCTAATCTTTGTGAATTGAATGCTACATTCTCAATCTCAAGATACGACATATATTTGTTCACTTGCTGCCTTATTCTACTAGTGATATCATCATACAAAAGAGGATTATCTATTTCAAACAAAAATGTTTTTAACCCAATTCCAAATGTTGGATCCATTATTCTTTCGCCAGGGACTGTGAGCATGAGATTTTTAAAATTTTGCTTTACCAAATCTGTATAGTTGTCTATAAGTTGATATCCCGTATCGCCATTCAGTACTAATGGTAATTTTGGAGTTAACAAAGGCATAATACTTCTCCTATAATTTAATACTAACTAGGCAAATATTAATTATTTTTTGGTGGCTCAATTTGTTTTAAGCCAACATCAATTGTGCATGGCTGTGTTTCTAAGTCATCTTGGGTTCCTTCGGGGTCATCTTCGCCTTTTATCCACTTCTCAATGTAGTCTTCAAGTGGCAATTCGTTAAACCAATTTACACTTGAATCGTCCAACGCCCAATATGCAAGGCCAAATGGAGTAATCGGTGGACCAATCGGCAAGAATAGGAATATGTCAGCAGGGAACAAGGCAAGGCCAAGCTGCCAAGTTTCTGGAATTGGTATAAATGTATCGTCGATTGGCTCGAACCAAGGTTTTGGCGGCTTGACCAAAGCTTGTGGAGAACTAATTCCAAATCCGCAATTTTCGTTTGATACCTCTATTTGAGAAAGTGCCTCTAATTGTGCCAATGATTGCGCTCCAGCGGCTTGCAAAGCATTTGCTTGCCTTTGTGCGTTTGCAACTATCTGATTTACTGCCTTTATTGATTGCTTTATTTGCTTTGTGATTGCAATATTTAAGTTTGACTGCTCCATAAATCCTTTGAAAATCAATAAAGGAGTTCTGACAAGTAATTTAGCAATCGCTGCATAAGGTATTGGAATTCCATTTAAAATAGCATTTGATATATCAAGACTTGTATTGAAACAATCTGCTCCTCGATAATCTCCAGCTCTCAAAGAACTCATGAACAAATACATCAATTGCTCCTTTGTAGGTTCAAAAAGAGCTGTTGCAGTAGAAAATGTAGACAAATAAGTTGATGAATATATATTTGTTAGTGAAAGCATTCTATCAAGTGAAAACGCATACTTAAAAACAAAATCATATTCATCTGTTTGTTGGATTCCTGCCACAAGAGACTTCTTGGTTGACCCATCAAAAGAATTTGAAAAATAATCATTTTGTGTTTGAGAAACTCTTGTCTTCATGTCGATTGGGATTTCATACTCTACAACTGGAATTGGATATAGTTTTTGACCAGTGTCTGTAATAATATATGATTTTTCTGCAACTGAGTTATTAGTTGATTGTAGTTGTAATTGTGAGCCAGGTTTTGGCAGATATGATATTCTCATCCCCCAATTCAATGATTTAAAGTAATCATCTAATTGTGCATCATTAACATCTCTTGATGTTATGGATACTGTTGGGCCAGTTGCAGGAATATCTCCGCAATCTAATTCAGTTGTATCAGCAGTGAGGTTGGATGATTTTCTTAAATTTGGTGGATTTCCTTCGCTACCAAACTTAGAATTATACCAAGCATTCCAACTATCTACATTTACAACATTTTCCAAATATGGATTATTTCTTTTAATATAATCTAAATTTGGTTGAGGAGGAGAATCTTGCTCATTAACTGAATAATCATCAACTCTGATATAATATTCTAAAAAGAAATTGCCATTTGTTATATCAAATAGCTTTCCTGGTTTTTTGGCTATATTGTTTTCTATCCTTCCGTTCTGAACTATTTGTTGAGCTGGCTCTCTTAATGCTTCTCTTTCTTGTTGAGCGTTTTGCGATAACTCAATCACTTGTTCGATTGCTGGAATCCACTGCTCATCATATCTACGGACAAGTTCGCGCAAGGATGCTAAGTAATTTCTATTTGCAGATGAAGCGAATAAAGCACGATAAGGTTGAGTAGTCCAAAATGGAGCTTCCGCATTTCTATATTTTCTTGCCAAGCCGAGTGGATTGGAAGTCAATAAATCGATATCATCAGCCATTTCATTGTATTGTCCTCTTTCCCACAATAATGTATTGCGTATCATTCTTACATCAAGATCTAAAAGGCTTATATATGGCTTGTTTCCAGTTGCGACATCTATTATTGCAGTTTCAACATTCCTGACCCAATCAGAGTTTGAACCACTTAGTAGCAAGTCAATTTCTGCGTTCTGAATTGGACTTAATACAAAATCATGCCAATCGGTTGCAAAATCTATTTGCCTATTTTCATACGACTTATATGTATATGTCCTAGATGGATCTGGGTTGTTGAACTCATTTATCTTTTTTGCACGATATATGCCTGCTCCATATGTAGCTGCCCACAATAGGCTACCTGGACCTGCAACTGATTTTGACCAATCAGCTCTGTTATTGGCAGCGTCAAACCACCAATCATTGGCTCCATATCGAGCAGGATGATTATAGACATATGGTCCAGTTGGTTGTCCTGTTGGTTTGTCATATGTCCATGCCCTTGCTGATGAAATAAAATCGTTAACTATGTTCATCAATTCCTTTTCAGAGTCAGACACGCCAAAGTCGTATATATTGTATTGTCCATTGCTATCTTTTGCTTGGGCAATTGATCCAGGGATTGATGCATTATTTTGAGTAAATCCAACAAGATGACCTTCTCTTGAGCCAGCAGAACTTGCACCAAGAGGGAACCCGTTTATGACACCGCGAGAAGCCCAATTTGTAGAACCTCTAACAGGCCAAATCTTACTATCAGTGTCCTGTATAGCGTTACGAAGTGCTTGTTCTGTTAAATTTTCTGTTCCTGGTGGTCTTCTTGTCTCCGCATTTCCATAATAATATTCTCTATAAAAATTACCAACAGGCTTCAAGTAAAGCATTCCTTGAGAGCCAGCATTTCCAGTAATTCTTCTAATGCCTTTCTCAGTTAATGTTCCACCGCTCGTCAGCGAATCAAAAACATCTTGTGGTATTTCTGGTATAAGTCCTGACTCTGTAATGCTTTTTAGAGGTTTTGGTTGCGCGACACCACCAGAATCTCTCTCATAGAACCTTGATTGGTTATCAAATCTTTGGACTGGTAATGTTGGCAACCACTCTTCTAAAAATATTGAATGTATTGATGCATCACCTTTTTGTGCCACAAGGCCAGACAATCTTCTAGAAACAGAAAAAATTTGTTTTCTAATCAGGTACTTACAGGATTTCTCAAAGTCTTCATTTTTGTTGTCAGAATCTGCTTTGTTGTCATCAACATTTCTATTATAGAGGTCGATTGCTTCTGTCGTGAATTTATTGTAATAACTTGTTCCAATCGATTTTGAAAGCAAGCTTTTGTTGATGTTGTCAAATATAAACGACAACATTGTATCATCAATATCTTCTTCGTCATCATATCCAAAATAATGGAAAGAGTATATCGACTTCATCAAAAACTCTAGAACATGCATTCTAATCGTTAAGAGGATTATTCCAGATCTTTTAGCTAAACCTAATGCACTCTTTTCATTTCCTCCAAAGTCATCAGGGTCTGGATAGATGTCTTGCAAACACAACGAAAGGTCATATTCTTGAAAAATTCTTTGCTTTATGACATCAATGTCGAGCAAGCTTGGAGTACAGCCTTGAGGGATCCAAGTTTTTGGCTCAACCTCAACAAATGTTTTTGCTGGTGTGAAATTTAATCTCGATATTGTTTGTAGATCTAAATAAGGAGATTCTGCAACTTGGTCAAGAATTGCACACATCAATTCCTTAAATGTCTCATCATATGCATTGTAGCTGTCAAAATAGTTTGGAAGCGTTAAATTATACCCAGACCCCACTCCGTCTGAAAAGTTTTCTGCTAATAAATTATAGAAATATCCTTCTTGTGGCTGGGCATTTTGCTGATTATATTGAACATTTTCAATTTGCGATGTAATTCGCTTGACTGATTGAGATAATTCTGTCGATGAATTTATATCTAATATCTCCAAAGAATCTGCCGAATTTGTTGATGGCGTCATCACAAGTGATATCGAATAATCATCTTTGATGTCTGTATTCTGGTTTGACCGTTTTGGGACATCATAAGTAAAGTTTATTTCAGAGCCCAAAACCATATTCACAGAAGTGCTTATCTTGTTAATGATATCACTGTCTAGTTGCTGATTGTTTCCTCCAAAATTAGCTGATTGGCCTTCTAAGTTCTGTAGGTTTGATTGCAGCTCTTCTGTGTTGATTCCAGCATTTGTTGCGATATTGTTAGGAATTTTAAGTTGATATTCTTTTGAATTAGGATCAGATGATGATACAAAATACGAACTATTATCGTCACAAACTCTATTATATGCTTCAACTAAACCTGTTCCAAAAACTTTTGGCCCTGGTTCACTCACTTCGATTGGTATTGGAGAATACCCAAATTTTATAGTATAGTCGATGTCTTTTCTGTCTGTTCCAAGGCCATTCCAATCACCACTTCCAGGCACTGGAGAGAATGTTCTTCCTCCGGTTGCTTGAAGGGAACCGTCCTCACTTACAATTCTTGTGTTTGCGTATTCCCACTCTCTTTCTTGCTCTGCTGTTGGTCTTGATTGACCTTCTTCGCGCATCCCTGCTCCATGGCGGTTATCTCTATCAGGAAAGCCTAAAAGATCTAAAAATGGATTCCATCGAATTGGATCTCCTTCATTTACCTCGCCCGAACTTTCATCAACAGTCCTTGTTCCTGGAACAGTTGAGCCAGCCGGAAGTGAGCCATAGGCAAATCTACCTTGTTCTACCAAGCCAATAAACTCTGGATTTAACACCAACTTTTCTTCTCTTGTGCCCTCAACATCAATAATTGCTGTTTTTGTCCTTGGAACTATTCTTTTTTGTGTTGTTTGAACAGAAAGGGAAGATACAAAAGATGACACATCCTCATTAAAAGTCAATGTTAAGGAGTCGAAAGATGCATCCAAAGACTCATTAACAGCCTGCTGTATTACCGGATGGGTTCGCGGAATTAATCCAGGAATTAGATTCCCTTCTTCATCGATAGAGCAATAAAGTGGAGGTAACTGATCTTTCAAAAAGTCTGGATTCTTAGAAATATCAAGAAGTTGATTAATCCTATTCATTCTTCTCTTTTTGCTAGCATCAACTTGTTGTTGTAGTTGGTCTTGCGTCAATGAAGGATCTTTTTGTGCCAAAATACTTTTGCGAAGAGCTTCATCATCTTCATCGCACAAGCATTTGAATGATTCTGGAATTGCTGATGCAGCATCCTGAATACTTTGCAGGATACCGTCACGATCAATAAGTTTTCCTAAGTTTTCCCACACCTTAGTCAAGTCTGACGGACCTAGAACAACTGAAAGATTTGGGAATAGATTTGGGTTTAACAAGTTTTCTAATACTTCTTTGGCCTCTGTTGATACTTCGCACCCAAGCAAAAGATTTCCAAGCTCTCCAGGAGTCATCGCAGCAGAGGAGGCATCAAGCCATGTAGCTAATTCTTTTGATGCTTGTCCAAAAACTCCTCCATCAAATGGGTTTTGTTCGATAACTATCTGTTTTGCTTCATCAAATGTCAATCCAGTTTTTGATGCTGCGACAAGCTTGTTGGCTGTTTCATCAACCATTTCATCATATTTTTGGATTGTGTTCGTCAATATCTCTTGAGATAAAGCTTCAGGATCAAAAAACTGTTGAGAGCCTTCTGAGATTGCTCCAAGAGTTGTGTTTAACACTTTTTGGCCGAAGACTTCTCCAAAATTTAAGTTTCTCCAATTAAATCCGCCATAATTTACTTTATCGGCATTCGCAATACCAGTTCTCGAATCTAGAGCACATTCTCTACAGATATCGAATAATGATTTCAATATTCCGATAACTAGGTCAATTAATGCGCCTAAAACAGCATTTGCAATTGTTTTTGCGAATTCTAAAGATACACTCTTCAACAAATCTACAATTGGAGGTCCATCGGGAAATGCAATCGTTGGAACTGATATTGTTGCCTGAAATTGTCTTAAGACATTATCGAAAGAGTTTAATATTCCTTTTGCGTCATCAAGAAAATCAAATGAAGGAAAATTCAAACATTCCAATGCAGAACGAACAAGATCTTCAATTCCAAGCTTATTCAATAATTGAGTGTATAAAACTTCCGTATCATCAATAACTTCAGATAGTTGAGATAAGTGGCCAATAACATAATCGCCAACAAAGTCTTGAGCAGTATCTAATTTTCTTTCAAACTCTTTTCTTGTTTCTGGTTTCCAAAGTTCTGACTTAAAAAAGTTAACTTGATCGGCTGTCTTAACTGGTGTTCCTTCATCTTTCTTAACTAAATCAGCGCTTTTTGAGCTTACATTTTCAGACTTTGGTCTTGTTGGAGAAAAGTCAAATGTTGGTGGATCATAAATGTAATCATTGATAAATGTCGTCCAAGACATTCTAACATTGTTTTGTTGCAGCTCTAAAATATTTTCCATATTTTGCAACAACTTTATCGTTCTTTTATCTGAGATTGCTTCGGATTCTTTGAAATTAGCAAAGGATCTTGTTAAGTTTATTGGCTTTGAAGATGATAGTAAATCCCTTCTTGCCTCAACTTTTACAACCTCATAATCCTTTATGTACATTTCGACCAAATCAGATCTGTCTTCAGAAAATTGCATTTCATTATCTTGCATTAAAGATGCAAGATTTGTAACAAAATTTGTTAACAAGGTTGATTGCTTGGTAATGTCCAAACCATACACTTTTCCTTGAAATCTTTCAATATCTTCAATATATTTGGTCATGAAATCGCTAAGATTCTGTATGTCTGATCTTATGCCAAATGTATTTAGCGAGAATGTTTCTGAGTTTGTTAAATCTGGCTCTTCATATCCCTTATCTGGTAAAGATAAAAGATATTCTTCTGAAAGTGATATCAATACTTTCATCTTTGCATTTGGTCGCAAAGGAATGTGATAATCTTCTATGATAGCCTTAGTACTTGTATCATCTAAAGGTGACTTATCAAAATATTTTAATATATGGTCAACGCCAGATGGTTTTGCAGAATTTTTACGATTTTGTAAATCAGGTCCACCGCTTTCTGTATATTGAGTAACAACAGTGACAGCATATCTTCTTGGCCCATCAATTAGAAATGGCTTATTTCGGCCATCCATTTGGGTCCAATCAGGTGTTAATAAAGGTGGTTTTGCTTTTATGTCTATTGTTGCCATGCTAATTTACATTATTGTGTCTGCTGTTAATATACAGATCTCCACTGTTCTTTAAATATGTCTCTTTATAAGTATCTATTGAATCATAAAGAGATTTTAGGTCTTCCATAACACTGTTGTGGGATTCCATCGTCCAAACGCCCATTGATTGAACTGGAAAAGAAACTGTTGTTTTTTCATTACCTGTAACTTGAAATGGAGAGAAATGTTCGTGATTTGCAAGCTGCTTGTTAAATGAGTGCTGATACTTCAACAACCTCAACACGATAGCGTTCAATTGCCTGACTTTTTCCGACATCTCATCTAATGCTTTTGAAAGGTTCTTACCTTTAACCATTGGCTGTAATTCAAAGTCTTTTCCAACATCTGAATTTCCTGCAATAATATCAACACCATATACTTGACGCTTTGGTGATGTCGATTGAGATGTTAAAACATTTTGCCCCTCTGTTACAATCTTTACACCTTCTCTTGAAATAAATCGAAGATTATCTGCCTTAATTGCAATGGCTGATGTTGGGCGTGGATTTGAGGGACCAGATAAGCCTCTTGGTGGGGCTAGTCCTGGACTACCCAGCGAACCGGGTGCTAGTTTAAAATTGTAGTCTACATCCGTTTTTTGACTAATATAGATCCTAGCTGCATCCATATCCATCATTGGATCAACCCATATCTTCTTTCCGTTTTTGTTACATTGAGAGACTTTAGGCCCCATTCTGCCAACAACGATATCGATTGATCCGGCTTGGGTATCGCCTCGTCCACCATATCCAGACATTCTTCCACCTGGCCTGTCTCGCCCAAGAACAATGAATGTATTATTTTTTCCAGATATTACCTCTTCTGAGGATGTTTCAAGATAGTTTGGAAGTGGCTCTTCTAATGGATCGCCTCCAATACCTTTTGCATAGGCAAGTTGTTTTGGATCGGCATCATTTATCTGTTTTAAAACATCTTTGCAAGCTCTACCATCGATGCTTCTTGCTTTCTTAATTGTGCTCAATGTTAATATCCTTCGTGGTCATGACCTTTCTTATTTGGCGAATTTGGCCTCAGAGTATTTGCAACGCCAGGCTTTCTAACTGGATCATACGGATCTTTACAAGGTTTACCTCTTTTTGATCTTGGGATATGTTTGTTTGAGTACTTACCATCTGGGGAGCAGCCACCATATTGTAGCCAAGCTTCTGAGGGTGTTCCATACCTGCTCTTAATATAAAGGAGCATTCCTGCGGCCTCCTCCATAGGATCTCCTATTCCTGCCAATCCGCTTGGATAAAATTTCCTAACATTGCTTATTAGCAACTGCCCTAGGCCAGAGGCACTTGATGAAACACCTAAATAAACTTTTCCTCTTCTCAATCTTTCTATTATCGTTTTCCAGGTTTTTGCATATTTTTCACCATACCAATCAGAGTTTGGCATTTTACCACCTTTGTAACCATCTCTCTTGGCAACAGCTCTTCTAAATGTGTAATTGAGTTGTCCGACTCTCCCTTGAGACTCTTTCTTCAATATATTGTGCAAAGCTCTTCCTTCTGGATTGTTGTAGTCGCCCCATTCAGGTGGTATCCCTGGTGCCAGAGTGTTATACGCTGTAGAAAATCTAAATCCTCTTTTGGATTCGTGGGTTGAAGCTAGTGCGGCGGCTTCCATAAAAAGGTTTTTTGATTCTGGTGTAAATGGCTTAAATGTTTGATGTTCAAAAGGTGCTTGCTTTGTTTCTTCGATTGGTATCTTTTTAACTAATCCGCGTTGTTTTGCTTCAACAGATGCTTTTGGGGATTTGACAGGAGGTGGCAGAGAATCGTCAGCCAAAAGCCCATAATATGTGCCAACCGATGGACCTTCAGATAGATTTGGTAGCTTTACCCTGACCAACGAACCTACTTGTGGTTTTGTTAAATTTTTATCAGTCGTAGTATACATGTTGTGCATACTTATAGCTTTTGTTTGAGACTGTTCTGCCTTTTGAGGGTCTTTTACATCATATAGGACACAAGGATCTGGTAGATTTTCATCTGGTGAGTCATTTCCAATTATTCTTGCATAGAATGTGTACTTTGGTTGAATCTTCGTATCTTCAAAGACATTATTTGGAAAGGAGACAGGAGAATCAACAACTTTCAATACTTTAGCGGTGTAAATAGTCTCTTTTGTGTTATCGTCAACTGCCTGCTCTAACCTTGCAAGACCAAAAAGAAGCTTATTTAACCTATCAAAATAATTTAGATTTGATACATCATCATTTGATTTAAGTTTAGTCACCATCTTCTTCACCATTCAATTGAGAAAATATGGCATCTCTATCTGCATCGGATAGATTCATATTTTGTTTTGCCTCTTTTGATTTTAGTGAAGCGATTTTTACAAGCTGTTCATTCGACCTTTGTAATGTTTCTACATATTTAGCAGCAGTTAGGCCAACTTCTTTGTGTCGATGATCATCGCCAGCAATATAGTTGATAAGATCTTTCAATAGATCATGAGTTTGAGTACGATCATTTCTGATGTTCTCAATGGCCTCATCTACTAAATTGTCAAAATCCTTACTCATTCATCCCACTTCTTTTTAAAAGTAGAGTACTCAAATCTAAACTTGTTTAAGCTGTTTAAAACCTGTTTTGTGTTTAGATTAGTAATCTCTCTAATATAAAGGTAAATAGCTTTCTTGTTAAAAATTTCGATGTTGGCGGAGTCTTCAAAAAGTATCTTGATCGCATTCAAGACCTTTCTTTCGTTCTCTTTCAAGTTATAATTTTCCCATTTGCCGACTTCCATCCACAAATGAGACATGAATTCTTCTTTCTCTCGAATATTATCGTACTCATTGTAAATTGTGAGGTGGTCCATCTCTACTCGCTTGGACACCTCATCGTAATGAGCCTCTCTCTTTAACCTTGTTGCAGTTTTTTTGACTTTTGCGATAAACCAATTCTTCGTAATAACGCTGAAATATGAAAATGCTTTTGAACCTTTCGATTTATCAAAGTTACTTAATACTGTAACAAGATGAACTTCACATTCTTGCTTCAAGCTTTCGATGTTTGGTAGTGAAGTAAATTTATATGTGAACGCAATCTTTTCAATCATTTCCCTAAAAACTGGTTGTATGACTGATCTGTAAATGTGATTCTTGTGAATTGGA
>Ga0160423_10000597_pt1 | contig 29784 bp, 28 predicted proteins | sample CRUFie14St8metaG_FD_108191 | JGI IMG/M metagenome (GOLD analysis project Ga0160423, IMG submission 108191) | Marine microbial communities from the Costa Rica Dome - CRUD Field 142mm St8 metaG | ecosystem: Environmental > Aquatic > Marine > Oceanic > Photic zone | place: Costa Rica: the Eastern...
TCTTTACGAATCTCTTGTAAAGGAATTGACGAAAGCTGTTGTTTATCAGCAAGAAAATAAAAAAAAGGTTGTTCTCGGAATGCTCAAGGAGAACTTCCACAAAGGGTCTCCGCTCCACGAAGATCTACAACTTTACAAGTCAATCCTAGAAAACAAAGACAAGATGACCAAAGACTTCACAGACCGCTTTCTCGTTGAAACAAAGAAAGATTATGATGCTCTTGATCGCAAGTCTGTATTCAACGCTCAAACCAAACTGATCAATCAAATCAACAAGCAACTTGGAACAAATGTCTTTGCAAATTTCGTGCCAAACTACAAAGAGATTGCAACTGTTGGTTCGTGGTTCCAAGACAACAAGTCTACAGCAAAGAACCGTCTTATCATCGAGACCAAAGTAAAACAAATACTTGTCCCATCCCAGAAAGAAGAGAAGGAGATGAGACACATTGATAACCTTACATATAAGACATTTGTTGGGAAGTTCAATGAAACTTACAAGAATACTCTCCAAGAGAACCAAAAGAACCTTCTCACGAATTACATAACATCGTTTTCAGACAATGGTCTTGGGCTTAAAGTTTTTATTAACGAAGAACTCCAAGTTTTAAAGGAAAAACTCTCCGAAAAACTCTCGGTAGGCAAGGACACCTTAGAAGAAAGAAAACGCGTTCAACTCCAAAAAGTCTCAGTAATATTGGAAGAATTTACTAAGAAACCATTGGATGGTAAAATGGTTGAGAAACTATTTTATATTCAAGGATTGGTGGAGGAAATTTAATGCCTGTAAATATAAAAATAAACAAAGACATTGGTGTTGACGTTCAAACACCAGCAGAAAGAGATGCTGGACGGGTTGATGTTGGCATTGATAGAAACGTCGGGATTGATGTGAGACCAACCGTTGGGATAAAGATAACCAATAACAGCCTCTCAACATACAATTTTGATATGCTAGCTAGAGAGTCTTTGAACGGAGACATCATGATCTTCGAACACAAAGACATCGATATCGTTATCATGCAAGAGAAGAAGAAGGTTGTTGCCTTTGCAAAAGAGGTGTTGAATGACAATGTTTATGGTGCTGAGAAAAGATTGTTTGATCACCTGCGTAAGACTGGTATCATTCGATTTGATTCTATTCAAGGCGGGAATGTGTATGGCTCGATGGAAGCTATTGTATTGGATTCTAAGAAGTACGACCCAATGAAGTCTGCTCTAGTTCAGATATATGAATGGTGTAAGAGTGAAAAGCCCAGCAACGAGTTCCTAGAATCTCATGACGATATGATGCAAGACAAAGTGTTAAACCCTGATGACGAACACGCAACAGAACTTGGAGAAGTTCCTCATGAGGAAGAGAAGGGGTCAATCCTTCAAAGAAACCTTTTCGCACCATACTTATATGGTCGCTACACTTATTAGTAAATTTTCTACTGGAGGATAAAAATGATAATAAGAATTATTAAGAAAAAAAACTTAAATGAAGAATTTTATATGTATTCTGATGTGGACCCAGAAAGAATAGCAAACAATGACAGAAAATACAGCCCACCCAATCCTTTAACCGAATTAATAGTCAATGAGATATTAGCAAAGCTAGGAACTAAGCCTCCTGAGAAGATGCAAAGAATTAAAGCCTCCGGAGCTGAGGGGATAGTCGTATCGCTAAATGATGATAAGGTAATAAAAATTTTCCATAGTTTAGACAATGCTGCCAAAAACCTTCCCCTGGTTGGCCAAGAATATTCCGGAACAGCCAATGTATCTGATATGGGTACAATTGAATTAAATACAGAGGTTGTCTATCACAAAAGAGGTTCTGTGCACAACAAGAAGACTTACAAAACACCGACAAGTAAACTATGGTTTATTATAATGCAAAGAGTAACCCCTGATGACCACATTTATAAATATGTAAATGTAGCATGGGACAAGATCAACAGGATTACAACAGGTAATGCGCCAATGTTAAAAATGTTTTATGACCTAGAAATAGAGCCTTTGAAAGCAAGAATCGAAAAGATCTTTCGAGAAGTCTTAGAAACCGCCGGTTCAGCTTTGAATGCTAAGCTAGCAGCTCAAATATCGACGGGAGCCATATCGAGTTTTGGAGACCTAACTTTAAAGCAAGTAAGACAGCTTGATACAGCGTACACGATTTATCGGAAACAACAAAAAGGCAAGTTTGTAGTGGCTACGGACAATGAAGGCACACAAGGTGTCAATTTAAAAAAATTATTGTTAAATGCAATGGGCTCCGAAAATGATGTTGCTGATGCAGAGAAAATTTTATCTGCTTTTGCAAAATATCCAACTCTGCAAAAGAAAGCTCCCAAAAAATCAAATCTCAAAAAGAATAAAGATGCCACTTTAAGTCAAGATCTAGAAGAGATTTTCAACCTTATTAAAAAAATTAGAGTAGACCAAGGGCTAGATTGGCAAGATATTCATGAAGAGCAATTTGGAAGAGATGCTGATGGTAATTTGGTCGGATTAGACTTGGGAGTAAAAGATCCAAACTTAAATCAAAAAACAGCAAATGCTGAATTTAGTAAAAAGACATACCGTGTTAATATCGAACGTATGAGTGATGGAGTCAAAGCAAGTACTCCTATGGCTAAATGAGGCTAAAGTGGAATTAATATACTTTATTCTTGCCTGTTACGGCATGACCTTTATCATTGTCCATGGAAAGATCTTCGAAGATCTGAGGCCTGAAAAAGATTATACCAAGAAATGGAACACACTATTTCATTGTCCGCTGTGTATGGGCTTTTGGGTTGGTGTATTTATGTGGGCGATAAACGGATTTACTGAACTATTTATGTTTGAATATTCATTGATTAACGCATTTTTGTGCGGCTGTATCTCTGCTGGTACATCATACATTCTATCTATGTTAGTTGATGATTTCGGTTTTAGAAATGGAGTTAAGAATGACCAAGAAAAACTTTTGGATTAAGAAATTTACATTGCAGCCTGTGAGACGTTGCTGCTCAGGAAGCTGACTCGAGCGGGTAACGCCCGCTCTTTTATTTGGAGAATTAAATGTCAAAACAATTATTAACAGAATTTCATGAACTTTGCAAAGATGGTATTTGTCGTGATCTTCTTTCCGAGAGAGAAAAGAGAGAGGTTGACAATGGTACTGTTTATTTGTCTGGTCGTATTCAAACTGCTGATAAGAAGAATGGAAACGGAAGATCCTATCCCTATAAGGTATTGAAGCGCGAAGTTGACAACTATAGCAAGATTGTTAAAGATAATCGTGCATGCGGAGAGCTTGACCACCCTGATGACTCCGTTATCAATCTTAAGAATGTCTCCCACATCGTCACAGATGTATGGTGGGAAGGTAAAGATGTTATGGGCAAGATCAAAGTACTAGATACACCTTCCGGTCGTATTCTCAAGGACTTGATTAATGCTGGTGTTAAACTTGGAATATCATCTCGTGGTCTTGGCTCTGTTAAGGAATCTATGGGCGGAGTAACAGAAGTTCAAGAAGACTTTGAACTTATTTGTTTTGACATTGTCTCCGAACCTTCAACGCCAAATGCTTATGTATACCCCAAAGCACAGCGTGGAATGTACGAGAACAAAATTAACGAAGCCAAAGAAAACATCGTTGATGATTTATTTAAGAAGATCTTAGAGGATTAAACAATGAAACTTACAACTGAACAAATAAGGCAAATTATTGCCGAAGAACTACAAAAAGTTCTAATGACAGAGGGAATACAGAATCTTGTAAGATACCCACAGACCAATGGCTGGGAACTTTATGCCAAGCTTGTTGCTGATGCTTACAAAGCGGCTCCTTTACATGATGAAAAAGCTGTTGAGTCTTTCAAGATATTGGGAGCATTCTATGAGAAGATGTATCCAAAGATCACTAGAAAAGCTGTGAAGCCAAGACCTGTTGACTATCACCCTTACGATGTTGGTGGTGGCGTTGAGGATACAACTTCCGTGCATCGCTTGAGAAAAGACTATAAAGACACTGGAGGGTTTGAAGTTGCAAGAATTGATTCGGAACACCCTGTGTATTCTCCGGATGAAAACGTAAGAGCTCGTGTTATTCATGACTATATGTCTCACATACAGCCCAAACACGCGGCCGGTTTTGCTTCTCCTACTGAGCCGGGCTCTATACTTCAAGAGATCAAAGCATACAATATACACTTAAAGACAATACCACCCAAAGGTGCACCTGCTCTCTTTACCGAGGTCCTCGGGCAAGTGTGTCATTTTTATGTATACGGTGATTTTATTGAACAGAAGGTTGCTTTCTTGCCCGGTTTTGATTATCACAATCCTGGGATAGTATATCCTGAGACCGGCTACAGAAACTCTGGTAGAATTCTTACGCCTATCCAAAAGCAACTACCCTTAGACTCCGGAGAATAAATGAGCAATAAAAACGATTTAAAGAAAATATTGAAGCCTCTAATTAAAGAGTGTATCAAAGAAGTAATCTTTGAAGAGGGAGTCCTTTCGACTGTCATAACTGAAGTCATGAAAGGAACCTCTGGTTCTCAACGAATTGTTGAGACCGAAAGACCAAGACAAAAACAACAAAACTTTGTTGATCGTGAGAAGAAGTTGAAAGAAGCAAAAGCTAGAAAAAAGAAATTACTTGACTCAATTGGAAAAGATGCTTACAACGGTGTTGACCTGTTTGAAGGGACAACTGCGGCACCTGCACCCAGAACTGGTCAAGGACAAGGACCTCTAGATAGTGTTGCTCCTAACGATCCCGGTGTTGATATCTCCGGTATCTTCTCCGGCCATTCAGCAAAGATTTGGAAGAAACTATCAGGAAAGGATTAATGGCTTCAAGACTTACAATGAGACCTCGTCGCAACGAGAGCGGAGAACGTTTGATCAAACGATTCAGACGAAAAGTAAAAAAATTAGGATTGATGGAAGAGCAACGTGAAAGACGTTACTACACCAAGAAGTCCGACAAGAAAAGAAGAGCCAAGCAAAAGGCCATAGCTCGTCGTAAAAAGCAAGAGCAAAAAGAAAAGAAAAACACTAATTAAGTTAGTTTTTGGAGAAATTATGTCAACATTTAAATATACAGCGGGACTGAACAATGTCGGGTCCTATCAGGTATCGGGGGCACCATATGCCACAGGAAGCTTGGATGCCACAAGTACTATTTCCATAGAATTTCCATACGTGACTCAGTGGATAACAATTGTAAACCACGACAACAATCATTTGCGCATTGGTTTTTCAGAACTTGGTGTTGAAGGTACAAATTACTTTAGATGTGGACCACAAGCAGGAAATGAACATTCCCAGAACCTAACTATCAACGTTAAGGTTTCGGAAATTTGGCTTTCAGGCTCTACCGATTTTGATGTCGTTGCCGGCCTTACAAATTTACCGGTAGCTAGAATAAACAATCTATCCGGTACTCTTGGGAATAACTGGTCTGGCTCCGTTGGCGTAGGCTAAGGGAGGTTAGATGGCTGAATTCGGCTGGGCATATGTAGCTGGTGGTGCTATAACCGGGGCCCTAGGTCCTACTGGTTCTATATTACTTAAGAAAGGGGACACGGAGATAAGTGGCTCCCCTAGGCTTGTATTTGATACGGGATCATATGAACTACAGTTACAAGGAACCCTCTCAGCTAGTTCCGCGATTACGGCATCCAATCTAAATCTATATGGTGTCTCAGCAGGAACTCCCCCAAATACCTCAAGCTACCTTGCTGTTGACTCAAATTATAACCTGGTTTTGACATCTGCTGCTGGTGGAAGTGGTGGTGGAGGATCTGGTACGATAGGTGCTGCGGAAGACGGAGATTATACAGACGGACTGTATACTGACTTTGTAACGACAACTCCGGTTGGCACAGCAATTGATAGGTTCAACGAGGTCCTTAAGATTCTTGCTCCAAGTCCAGCGCCGGCTCTTACCGAGATCAACTATGACAACTCCGCAGGTGTATCAGCTAAACTTTCATTCGGAGCATCAGCGGCTATAACTGATTATACATCCTCTGGTACAGCGGCTGGTTTTGATGCTGTTGATATTGGCGAAGTATATGAGAGCGACACCTCTGGCTCTAACTTTAGACTTGGCATCTACGATGGAACAACAGACGTAACTGGTTTCTTAAATTATTCAACGGTTGAATCTGTCAGCAATGGAAACCTAGCTTACTCTAATGATGCGTTTGGAAACGCCAATGAAGGCACACTCAAACTTGAACTCAATGGAACTATTATCCACTCTATTGCTCTATCTGGTCTTGCTGGATCTGGTGATCCAAACAGCGGATCTGCTAACTCTTTAACCGGAGACTCTGGTTTTACGAACGTTTCCGTCACCGCTTCTTCCATCGATGGGAATGGGGCTGAATGGTACATCTTCAAACATAGAACAGCGAAATATAAAATCGATGTAAATGAACAACTGGTCGGCTGGAACTATGCGAGAGTAATTCATACAATTGGTTCAACAGACTACGAGACCAACTACGTTGAGTGGATTAACGATCCCTCAGGTGCAGTTGATGATTTGTCAATTACAAATGCTCGAATCGAAGACATCACAACAGAAGGTAGTGTGTACCTCTCCGGAGTTAAATATAATACACAACTTACTGCTAGCTACAAGGGCGAACTCAATAACATCTATAGAAACGTGTATCCAGATGGGACTCCCGTATCATTCAACGCAACAAGAGCCACAACTCCAAGCGCTCAAGCATTGACAGATCTAACTGCTGGTAGCAATGATGAAACAGGGATTTTTCCAATAACGGGCACTTTCAATCTAAACGGGGTATTGAACCCTTCTCAGACGATTGGGCAAGGCATATCTGTTACACATCCATTAAAAGCAAATTTAGTTAATCAAGGATCGGCAACAGCAACAGGCTTTTTGATTTACGACAGTACCCCTCCAACAACAACAAATCTTATCGAGACTTTCATCGATGAAGATTATCGCATTACATCAGCATCCTATATATCACAACTTGAAGCCTCAAATGGTACATGGGACTCTGAGGTTCATCTAACATCAAGTGGATTATCCGGATACAATGATGGACTGGTTCAAATTGGAACATCACAATACAGCGGCAGACTTTATAGTCCCATTGCCTCTGCTCTCCCTAACAGCGGAGACTTTTCTGCTCTTGCAAATGGAGACGCTGGAAACCCAGACTACTCTTCCGAGAGCGGAACAAGAACATACTTTAGAAAAATACAAAACACCTCGGGTGCTACCAAGTATGACATGGAGATCTCGACAACAAAGAATGGCACAACATTCAATAACTCTGCTCTTGGAACTGGAAACGCACACTTTTACATAAAGATTCCCGGTGTAACCGGCTGGATGGACATCTCTCAAAACTTTGTCTACGGATCTATAACAGATGGTGATGGTGCCTTGGTTTCTGGGGCTTCTAACGATACAGACTCTGGTAACAATACCCACCATATAACATTCGGTACAGCAGCAGTTGCAAATAATCAATACGTTGTTATAAAAATGGAAGCAGATGAGTCGTGGACAGGATACCTAGCACAGCTTCAATTCACATTCGGAGCCTCAAGTGAAACAGCGGCAAGTCCACAAGCCTTATCTGACATAGACGCAAATGATACTGGGACTAGTGCAAAGCTATCATTTGGCTCTTCAAATACAATTACTGATTATAGCAACGCGACAGGTTCTTCAATCTCGCTGACTAACTTTGACTCCAACGACTTATACTCTGTCTCCGGAGATAGACGAGGTATATTCTCCTCTGCTCCAACAATTGACGGAGAGATAAACGATGGTATATCGGCTGATGGTGGTGGAGACTATCCATCCAAAGCTTTTGGCGATGCTTACGATGGTGATCTAATATTAGAAGTCAATGGCTCTGAGGTTCACACAATAGATATTTCGAGCACATTATCGGCGATCAATACAACCAATGGTAATGGATCACGACTTAACGTAAGTGCTGTAAGTTTCTCGACAACATCAGATAGTATACCTGATTACAACAAACCTTATCGTACCGGTACTTATGAGATCGATCCAGCAGATCACAATGTTGGCTGGAATTATGCTCGTTTAATCCACAGAACAGGTGGCGGGGATACAGTTACAAATTATGTTGAGTGGGTTGTCGACCCCTCTGGTTCAACTGACGATACAGCTTTTGGAACAGCTACATTAGCAAACTTCGATCACAATGATGTCTATTACCAATCAGGCATCGGCTACTTTGCTTCGAGGCCATCAGCTAGCTTTGATTTTCTAGCTAGAAATTTTTATCGCAATGTATACCAAAACGGTACAGCCATTAGTTTCCCAACAACAACAAACTGCTCTATCTCTAATATCCGCATAACTGGATCTGGGATTAATACGTTTAACTCGGGTGTTTCATCAACATCAATGCCGGCACTAAATGACACTGCTGGTTGCGAAGTAGCTGACATTCATATAACTGGTACAGTTTTATTTGATAGCCTTACTTCGATAAGCGGCGGACTTGGATTGTTTACTGACTATGATGTTTCGGTAACTGGTCGTGTTCTCCATCCATTCAAATCAGACAGAACAACACCAACCACTTCTAAAACAGCATTCATGGTTTATTCAGGATCTATTGGGAGTACCAATCTTAATACCAATGAATACTTCAATACAGAGGACTATCGTATAGTTTCTGGGAACTATATCTCACAGTCTAATACAACATCATCGGCAAACGCTTGGGATTCAACATTATCAGTCAACGATGCTGGTGGAGAAGCCGCACATAGTGATGGCATGGTAACTGTTAATGGGTATGCCATTTCACCTCTTATGATTGGAAACGCTGGTGACACAAGAAACGCTGCTGATGGTGGTTCGCTTCAAGCCCCAAGTAGCAATCCAAACTACTCAACTTTGTCAAACAGCACGAGAACTTACTATAGATACTTTAGGAATAATTCTGGTCTTGCAAAAGCCACGTTCACCTTGACGCTGTATGGAGATGCGAATCTTATCTCAAAGTCTGGTGCTTTCTATACTGGTACACTTGGGGCAAATAAAAACATCCAAGTTGAACTTAAGGTTCCATTTGATCCGGCCTTTACAGGATTGGATGACACTTCAACGGCATGGGGAGACTGTATCAAACCATATAGTGTTGGAACACAACCAGATTCAGATGGAGTTGGAATATTTAATGGGGGAGGAAGCGATCTCAATCAAACCGTGGGAGGATCTGGTCGAGACATAGCACTACAATTACAAGGCAAGCAAGTCAGAAGTAACCAGTACTTTGTTGTTAAGATATCAGCACATGAAGATTGGACTGGGTATCTATCTAGAATTGCGATAACATATTAGAGGATAGAATGAGCACAGGAAAGACCAATTTAACATCAACGCAATTCGCAGCCAAAAAGCTTTTGGGTAAAGCACAAACCTCGAACTTGAAATCGGACGTTAACGAAGTAATACCTTCAAATGTCTCGATGCCCTCAGAGGGTATTTTTGCTGAAGCTATTCCAAATGATCCGGGTGTCGCTTTTTATACATTGTATTCGGCATCGGCTGGTGGACCAGCAACCGTTGAACAAGTTTATTTTGATATTGTCTCTATTTCTGATACAATATATGATGCTAATGATTCTGGTGGTGGTGGAGATGAGGCTTCTGCTCAAGGCCCTCACGGTTATTATTTAAAACTACCTTCTGACTATGAAACCACCTCATCTAACCCCAATGCTGGGAATGATGTTTTCACCAATGGCAAGCGAGTATATGATTCTCGTGGTGGCTTGCAGATAATTCCTCCTTTGATTTCAAATGCATCGCCTAATCGATATGTAATGAAAATCTACAAAGGTGATCCATCTGATGCTGCTAATGAGATAACATCCGGAGATTCAATCGACTGGCAAGTTGATTACTATGCCGGTACGATCTTTATTCAAGATTACGATGCATCAAAAGTTCCCTTAACCGCATCAGCATACCTTTATGTTGGTAAATTCCTAGACGAAAAGATTTCGGATATCTCCTCTTCTGCTGGCGCGATAGTGGCTAAAGATGAGGGTTCAAATCTTACAACTACCGCTGCATCCTTTAATTTCGTCGGCTCTGGTGTCACTGCTACAAACTCTGGTAATGATGTAACTGTAACAATTGCTGGAGGTGCCTCTTATTCTAGAAGAGCAGTTACGGCGACTATTACAGCTTCTGTTAGTGATGTTATACTTGGTGTCTCTGGAACAGCTGCGATTGACATACGACTCCCCTCTGCTGCTGATTACGATGCTGGACAGCATTTTACCGTTAAAGACGAGAGTGGAGCAGCCAATACAAAGAACATCACAATTCTCGCTAGCGGCTCTCAAACAATTGATGGAGTTGCCTCTGTAGTACTCGAGAGCCCATATTCTGCTGTCAATATATACTCAGACGGCACATCGAAATTCTTCATCTACTAGGTAAATTCATCAGTCATCACACTAGTTATTACGGGAGACCTACGGGTCTTTTGTCATATATATCTTGGAGGATTTTTTTTATGGCTTATAAATTTCAATTAGGAGCTGCTCGTTTGAGTGGTTCTCTTACACAAGAAGGCGACATCAACGGCGAAGGCAATATTGCTATCGCTGACTCCGCTACTATCGGATGTGCTTCTGATGCTGACCTTATTACACTCGCTGACACAGCTGTTACTTTTGCTAGTAACGCTGATGTTAATATCGCAAAAGCTGGCGGTCTTCAGATCGGTGGTTCTGCTGTAACTTCTACAGCAGCTGAGATCAATTTACTTGATGCAATTACTCGTGGTTCAATTATCTATGGTGACGCTTCTGGAGCTTCTGCTCGCTTGGCTGTTGGTTCTGCCAACACTGTTCTTGCTACTGACGGAACTGACATTGGTTACTCTCAAATTGACAACGCAATGATTGACAATAGTGCTGCTATTGCTTTTTCTAAGTTAGCTTCTTTATCTGATGGAAACATCTTAGTAGGTAATGGTTCTAACGTTGCAACTTCTGTTGCTATGTCTGGTGATATCGCTATCGATAACGCTGGTGCGACTACTATTCAAGCAAATGCTGTTGAAGGTACTATGTTGAATGCTAACGTTGTTGATGATTCATCAATCGAGATTTCTTCTAATGCTCTTCAAGTTAAGGCTTCTGGTGTAACCAATGCCATGCTTGCCAATTCTGACGTAACAATCGGTTCTACCGCTGTTGCTCTCGGTGCTACTCAAACTTCATTCTCTGGTCTTACTGGGCTTGACTTCACTGCTGCAAGTGCTGCTATTGCTTCATCTATTGGCGCAAATAACCTTACTCTTGGTGGCTCTACTTCTACCGTTATCGTTGCTGGTAACTTGACTGTTCAAGGAACAACAACAACTGTAGATTCTACAACTATCAACGTATCTTCATCTTTCACATTTGAAGGTGTTGCTGATGATTTCGAAACTACTCTCGGTATTGTTGATCCGGCCGCTGATAGAACTGTTCTTTTGCCGAACAACTCTGGTGTTCTTGCAATTTTTGATCCATCATTAAGTGATAGTGAATTGGCAACTGCATTGACTGCTGCACCTTCTGAACTTAACTTGCTTGATGCTGGTGCTGGCTCTTCTGTAGCTCTTGCTTCTGGTGACGGACTTATCATATTCGATGCTACTGATTCAAATAATGGTAAGAAAGTACTTATGTCTGATGTTTCTACATTTGTTGGTGACAACATTGCTGTAAACGTTCAGAACGTAGCTGCTGCTGGTACACTTCAAGTTGGTGTTAACTACTTCTCAGACATGGGTTCTGATGGTGAAGATGCTGTGACTCTTCCTGCTTCTCCATCTGTTGGACAGTCTGTTAAGGTTAAGGCTCCTTCTGATTGCTCCTCTGCTCGTTATATCACTATCAACCGCGCTGGTTCTCAAACAATTGACGGTGAAACCTCAATTCGTCTTGAGTCTCCTTTTGCTGCTGTTGAACTTGTTTATGTAGCTTCAGACCTTTGGAGAGTATTCTAATCTAAAGTCACATGTTTTATCATGGGGGGTCGGGCTTTGCCCGACCCTTTTTCTATTTATAAAAAGGAGAATTTTTATGTCGTATAAATATTCAAAAGGTTCCCAAGTTATTGGAGATCTTAAGGCCGCCGATGATGCTCAACGGAATACGGTGATAGACTTTGGTGAAGACCAAATTGAATTTCAAACAAGTGGCTCTACAAGAATGACTGTGTCTAATCAAGGAGTTCAAGTTACAGGCTTGATGATTGGAGATGAATATTCACTACCCGACACAGATGGTTCCGCCGATCAAGTTATTAAAACGGATGGGAATGGAACACTATCGTTTGCGACTATCTCTGGTGGTAGCGGCTCACCCGGTGGTTCCGATACACAGGTTCAGATTAATAATGGTGGTTCTTTTGGAGGGTCTAGCGGACTAACTTTTGATGGAGACACGCTTTTCGTTAGCAGTTCGCTTCAGTTGGTTGGAGATCAAAGATTATATGATCCTGACTTTGCTTCTGATAATGAGAGGAAAAGAAGCTTTACATACAAGTCACACCGACACTTTAGACTAATATCAGCTAATACATGGCATGATGTTGTTTCTTTCAGGCCATACAAGACCGGGACGACGACTGACCCTGAATCTAATTCATTTTACGCCGTGGTAGGCTTCAGACTTGAAATACATGGCAGCACAGGTGGTGTTGGTGCTGGTAGTAAAAGTAGAGTTGGTCATGTAGCGTACAATGGATCATCAGCTGATTCTGCAAATGCTTCGGATACATCTCTAGGAAACCCTATTAGTACTCGAGTAAACATGTCTGGGTGGACCACAACACTGCAAATTAATCCAAATCAAAGTGGAGCAAGCAGTTTTACTGGTGTTGTTTATGTAGAGATATATTTTACAAGAGGCGAAGGAAGTAACGGCAATAATATAGAATGGAGTATAACATAATGTCAGATTCAACAATAGAAATAGGAAACGTACACATAGAAGGTGTAATTAAGCTTCACGCTCAATCAGAAGCACCGGCAACAGAAGATCATCATGCTCACATATATGGCACTTCCTTAAGTGGCTCAACACAAATATTTGTACAAGATAGCGATGGAAATCAAACAAAAATCTCTCCTCACAATGAACAAGGCGAGTGGGAATACTATTGTCGCAATACAAAAACTGGTAAACACATCAAGATTAATATGGAGAAAATGATCCGTAAGCTTGAAGAAATCACTGGTGAGTCTTTTATCGAGATCATAGAATAGACTTTAAAGTCTTTTTCTTTGTTTTGTCACTATTTAGAATGATACGTATACTAGGAGTAAGCATTAATGTCTTCAATGTTAGAACAAGCTATTGTAGATGCACAAGCACTACGAGAAGCAGCACTTAAAAATGCTGAACAAGCACTTATAGAAAAATTTACACCTCAAATTAAAGAGGCTGTTGAAACTCTCCTTGAGGGAGATATGGCAGAGCCTAAACGAAAAGCTTCATACAATGGAAAGAACTACACTGTTCAAGATGTTGAAGATGGTAAAGCCACCATTATGCGAGGAGGTGAAAAGTCTTTCGTTGTTTCCGAAGGGGAGCTCGGAGAGGAACTCGATGAAGAGTTGCTCCAAGAAGAAGAGGGCGCTATGGGTGGAGGAGCAGCCGCTCCTGCTGCTAGTCTTTCAGCTCCTTTTGCTGGATCTCCTGTTGTTGATCCGAATCAAACAGTTGAATTTTCTGTTGATGTTGAAGAGCCTGTATATGAATTTGATCTTGAGGCCTTGAAATCTGAGATGGATGAGGAAGAACCAGCAGATGATGCTGATAAATCAGGTCCCGATCAATTACTTGGAGATCTTGATCTTGCTGGCGATGAGGATCCCTTAGCAGATCTTGATCTTGGTGATGAAGATGAAGAGGACGATCTTATTAATGAGATTATGGACCTCATGAACGAAATGGGTGAAGACGAAGTTATAGAAGAAGAACTTAAAGTCGACACCTCAGAGCAAAAACACGGTCACATCGTAACTGATGAAGCGACCAAAAAATATGATGAAGAGCTTCGTAAAGCCCAACTTGAGTCTGATGAAATGAAAGAAGAGTTGGAAGATGAGAAAAAGAAGAACGAAGATCTCAAAGAAACAATTAAACGATTTAAACACAAGAATAAACAATACAAGGATGTTGTTGAGAAGCTTTCTCAAAAACTCAATGAGACTCTCCTCTCCAACGCTAAATTGCTTTATTCTAATAAAACTTTGAGCGATGCCTCCCTGAATGAGCGACAAAAGACAAAAATTGTTGAAGCCATCGCAAAGTCGAGAACTCCCGAAGAAGCGAAACATCTTTGTGAGACTCTTAATGCTACGGTCACATCGAGTAGAGACGCAAAAGCTCCTCGAACCCTAAGCGAGTCAGTGCAAAGAAAGTCAAATCTTTCTGGAATTCTTAACACTAGAAAACAGCGAGTAAATGAATCTGTTGAGCATACCTTTGCAGACAAGATGAAGAAACTTGCTGGGATCAAATAGATATACTTTTGGAGGTTATTAAAATGTCTATAATTGAAACTCTTACAGAAGGCATCGTGAACCGCGACATGAAGAAAGAAGGCGCAGCTCTTCTTAATAAATGGTCAAAAACCGGTTTACTCGAAGGTCTTCAATCCGAGCATCAGAAGTCAACTATGGCTCGTCTGCTCGAGAACCAAGCGAAGGAACTCCTTCGTGAGGCAAACACAATGGAAGGTGGTAGCGTAGAAGGTTTTGCTGCTGTAGCTTTCCCAATCGTTCGTCGTGTATTCGCCGGACTTATCGCTAACGATCTTGTATCTGTTCAGCCCATGAGCCTTCCTTCTGGACTCATCTTCTTTCTTGACTTCAAATTCGGTAGCCCTGCTGCTGGAAAGCAAAATACTGCTACCACAGATTCTATCTACGGTCAAGGAGTTCTTGGTTCACAAGTAACCGGTGGCGTTCAATTGACCAATGCCACAATGGACAAGCAACCATACGGCATGATGAGCGCTTATGCTTCTGCTACTGGTTCTGTCAATGGCACAAACCTTTGTGCTGATATTACAGAATATCTTGATGGAACTTCAATTACCACAGCTAACATTGATGGATCTCAACTGCTTTCAACCGTAATAGCTGGATCAGAAGGGGAGAAAGTAAAATCTCTCTTGAATTACGATCCTGATGTCCTTGCAAGTGGCTTTGCTTCAGCTAACTACGTTCGCTTTGTAACAATCACAAAGTCTGATCTTACTGACCTTAGCTCTGAACGTGGAAATCTTGAAAAGATCGATCTTAGCAATACCAATGCTGCACAGCTTGGTGGCGCTTCTGATGGAGCAACACAAATTCGTCGTCTTCAGCGTGATCACAAAGGTCAATCTGGTGAGGTTCTAATGCCTATTTTTGGCACCAGTGCTCTTAACAGCCTTGACATCACTGATGTTACAGCTTCTTTCATGGTTAAGGATCATCTAACTCAATCAAACGCTCTTGGAAGTGTTATTGGTGGAAACTTCTTCCCTCTTGAAAATGAAACAGCAATTCCAGAAATCGACATCAAAGTTGATTCAATCGCTATTACAGCTCAAACCAAGAAGCTGAAAGCAAAGTGGACTCCAGAACTTGGACAAGACTTGAATGCTTACCACAACTTGGATGCTGAAGTTGAATTGACTTCTATCCTTTCTGAGCAAATCGCTCTTGAAATTGATCGTGAGATTCTTTCTGATATCGTTAACGGTGCAACTGCTGGTACATTCTACTGGTCTCGTTCTCCTGGTCTCTTTGTTGATCGTGAAACTGGTGCTGAACTCGGTGCTGCTTCTGCTGCTCCTGATTTCACCGGTACAGTTAGCGAATGGTATGAGACTCTCATTGAAACCATCAATGATGTTTCTGCTCAAATTCACCGTAAGACTCTTCGTGGTGGAGCTAACTTTGTTGTTGTTTCTCCTGAAGTTGCTAACATTCTTGAATTCACCAGCGGATTCCGTGCGAACGTAACTGCTGATGCTGACAAGGGTGATATCGGTGCTGTTAAGGTCGGCGCACTTAGCCGTAAGTTCGACGTTATTGTCGATCCTTACTTCCCACGCTCTGTGGTTCTTGTAGGACGCAAAGGAAGTTCTTTCCTTGAGTCTGGATATGTATATGCTCCGTATGTACCACTCCAAACTACTCCTACAATCTTCGGACCAGAAGACTTTGTACCACGTAAGGGTGTCATGACTCGCTATGCGAAGAAAATGGTTCGCCCTGACATGTACGGTCTTGTTATCGTCCGTGGTCTTCTTGGTGAAGAAGGCGCTTCCTAATCTCTGATTTAGGTTGATCACCGAAACCCCCTTCCATTTTGGTTGGGGGTTTTTCATTTTTAGAAAACTAATTATAACAACTTGGATTTATTCTCCTTGGGACGGGGCGGCTGTCCCTAGAAAGATTCATGCCGAGGCCGCTGGTATGTTTCATTGATTAAAAACGAGTTATTGCAATAATATTAAATTTATAAGGAGAAATATTATGGGAAATCGTAGAATGGGAGCGCGAAGAATCAACGCTCTTCTTGGCTCAAATTTGGCTGAGGACAATAGAAATAGCGCTGGTGCAGGCATCAAAGATGCTATTGAATCTAGCACAGTGCACAGACAAGGTTCGCAAATCACAACAGAAATAGTTGTCGATCTTGCTTCTAGCAAGGGCACTCTTAAGAGTCCTGGTACTATTAATCAAGTGATTGGAGTTAGTTCTTCTAGTGGCACTCACGCCGATGCTTATTTAACTCAATTGACTACCGCTATTAATGGTATCGTAACTGATGCTGAAATCATTTGTACCGAAACTCCTACAACTGGAGAACCTGACATTAACTTAGTTTACAACGCCAGTGCTACATTGGGATTTGGAGAAGCCGGTGGTACAGACACTTTGGTAGATACTGGTGCTGATTTTGTAATTGGCTACAATAAAGTTGGAGCTGGTGTAAATGACAATGCTGCGGCTAATGATTATGTATACTTAACCGCTGGTGTAGCATCCCCAGACAACAATGAGTATGATACCGGTAAGCTAGTCATCAGAATATATGGTTACGCTGTTGGTTCTGATCTGTAGGCTCTAAATGAATAAGCATAGAATTTTAAAGATAAAAGCAAGACGTGAACAAGAGCAAAAAGCTCTTGCCGCTGAAGCCGAAAAGAAAAAAGCAGCCGAGGCTAAAAAGAAAGCCGAAGCCGCTAAGAAAAAGAAACAAGCTGCAAAGAAAAAACAGTCTGACTCTGAATAATCTTACAGCACAAATAACAAAGCCTCTCTCGTAGAGGCTTTCTCTTTATCTAAACTATTTAGATATGATACGGAGGACTATGAATGTCATTACCAACCTTAACACCAACATCTCAAACATCAGCGATTATATTGCCTGTGACAGGAACAATAACAAACGTTTCCGATGCTTGTCCCATGGGAGTCTACATAGGCTCTGATGAATTTCTGACAGGTGCTTTACAACAAGTCAAATATACCTACAAGAGATTAGGTGGTGATGTTCTAGACATTGAACTCACAGAGCAAAATGTCTATGCGAATTATGAAGAAGCTGTTCTTGAATACTCGTATATTGTAAATCAACATCAAGCAAAGAATATCCTTGGTTCGGCTCTCGGAGGAACCACGGGCTCCTTTGATCACAAGGGTGAGATAACCAGCGGCCCAGAGAACGTTCAACTTAAATACCCAAAGCTTAACTTTGAGATTGCTTTTCAAATGGGCAACAAGTTTGCAACAGAAGCTGGTATTGGTGGAGAACAAACCATTTACTCTGCTTCGTTTGAACCAGAAGCCGATAAGCAAGACTACGACCTTCAATCGATTGTATCCTCAAGCTTTCCTTCTATTGTTGGAGACAAAAGAGTTAAGATACGTCAAGTATTCTATGTGACACCACGACAGATGTGGAGGTTTTATGGTTACTATGGTGGACTCAATGTTGTCGGAGATATGCATACATACGGTCAATATGCTGATGACTCAACATTTCAGGTCATCCCAACATGGCAGAACAAGATTCAGGCTATATCATATGAAGATCACCTCTATACGAGAACATCTCACTACAGTTATGAAGTTATTAACAACAAGCTTCGTCTTTACCCAATACCAAGCACAGTTTCACCAGAGAAGTTCTGGTTTAGATTCACAGTTGATAATCAGGACATCTGGGAAGATGACAACAACGGTGGAGAAGGTGGTGTTAACAACATGAACACTCTTCCATTTGAGAATATTCCTTATGAAAATATCAACTCAATTGGTAAACAGTGGATCAGAAGATTCGCTCTCGCCTTGTCCAAAGAAACTCTTGGGCAGATACGTGGAAAGTTTGGTGGAAACGTGCCGATTCCTGGGGAGAATGTGAGCCTAAACGCGTCCGATTTGCTTTCACAGGCTAAGGCAGAGCAAGACGCTCTTCGAGAAGAATTAACCAAGATCCTTGACGAATTGACGTACAACAAATTGCTGGCTACAGATAAAGAAATGATCGACAACGCCAAGGCTATTGTCACAGAGTCACCGTTGAAAATATTTGTAGGATAATTGAATGTCAGAAGATAATAAGTGGAAAAAACCCGGCTCTCCTCCACCTCCCATGTTCTTTGGGAAGAAGGAAAGAGACCTTGTCAAGCAGGTCAACGATGAAATCATTGAGAGAGTCGTTGGTCAACAGGTGTTATACTTCCCAATTGACATTGAGCACACAAACTTTCACCCTCTATATGGAGAAGCAATAGAAAAGAACTTCCTTCCACCCATAAGAGTTCATGCTCTTGTTGAATTCCAAGGGGTCGAGACTACAGGTATCGAGAATCTGTACTTAGATAAGCTCACCAAGATAAAAATCAACTTTCACAAGCGAAGATTGACTGAAGATCAGAATTTATTCGTTAGAGAGGGTGATTTTGTGCGTTACGGAGAGGTATTTTATGAGATTGTAAAGCTTATAGAGCCAAAATTACTGTTCGGACAGGTTGAGCATCGCTTTGAGATCCAAGCAGAGTGTATAAGATCAAGGGATGGACTGTTTAATGCCGAATAAAGTGATAGAATTGCAACCCTCAACCATCGAGACCATCGATACGGGTATTTACAAGTTTGTGGACGAGAAATTAGCTCTTCACACAACAACAAATGCAGGATTCAAGAAGGTTCCGGTGCTTTGGCTTGGATCAGAGAGGGCCCATCAGATAAAAAACAACAAAGAGATCCGTGATGGAGTCGGAAAGCTTAAATTGCCATTGATTTCAATCAATCGAGAGTCAATAGCCAAGGATCCAAGCTTCAAAGGATCCTTTCAGGCACATGTATTTGAAGAAGGAGACTACAAAGGTGGTGCTATCACTAGAGTTCGTAGAATCCAACAAGAAAAGACAAGAAATTTCGCCAATGCTGACTTTGCTCGTGGCGTAGACAACGTTCAAGACACAGGGAGAAGTGACAATAAGAAGATAGTCTATGAGCATCTCACCTCTCCCATACCAACCTACATAACCGTTATGTATAATGTAACTTTGAGAACCGAATATCAACAACAAATGAATGATCTCATGACACCTTTCATAACAAGGACAGGGCAATTAAATAGCTTCTTATTTTCTGAGGGTGGACATCGATATGAGGCATTTATTGACCAGAGCTTCTCTGAAAGCAAGAACACAACCAACTTGAATGAAGATGAGAGAATGTTTGAGACAAAGATATCAATCAAGGTATTGGGTTATCTAATTGGCGAGGGTGTCAACAGGGACAAGCCGCAAATAACAATTAGAGAAAATGCTGTTGAGGTTAGGATATCTCGAGAGAGAGTTATAACAGGGGATAAGGCCCCATGGAAAAAGAAAGACAAGGACTATCGAGAATAAGTCCTTTTGAAATACAAAGACACTATTTACTTGAGAATAATAGTTTTAAGGAGAATTTTTAATGCCTAGCAAATTTGATTTTATATCACCCGACATCCTTCTTCGTGAAGTCGATTTGAGTGAAGTACAACAAGACGTACAAGATGATGGTATTCTTATCATAGGATATGCCAAGAAAGGACCTGCTATGAAGCCAGTAAGAGTTTCTAGTATAGACGATCTTGAAGCAATCTTTGGTGCACCTCAACCTGGTGTTGATGTTGACGATGTTTGGAGAGATGGGAATTACGCCAATCCCACTTACGGTCTTTATGCAGCCAAAGCATGGCTTGCGTCTGAGACATCACCGGTTACGTTCATTCGTTTAGTTGGAGAGTCAACTAGTACAACTACCAAAGCCGGTTGGACTTTAGGAGGTGGAGCTTTCTCTGCTACTGATCCTGCTGCAAATACCACAGCTTATGGACTGTGGGTATGCCCTTCCGCTTCTTCTGGTAACAGTGCTGGTGGTTTGGCTGCTATTTTATATGCCGAAGCTGCTGCTCTTACCCTCTCTGGAACAATAGCTGGTACATCTGACTTAACATCTTCCGCTGGTATGATGATCGTATCTGATGGGTCAGATTATGGTGGGTTCACTTTAGAGGTTCACACTGCTGCTGGTACTAGTACAAAGCATAGCTTCTGTTTGGATCCCAATTCAAACCAAAACTTCATTAGAAGTGCTCTGAACACAAACCCACACGCACTCGCAAGTGCTGCTCAGAAAGACACAACTTATAAGTATTTCTTAGGTGAAACATTCGAAACTGACCTATACGAAAAGCTAAACACCGCCGGATCAGCATCTGCTGGTAAGCAATTTGGTATGATTCTTCCACTGGCTAAGCAAAGCGCAGCTGCAAACTGGATCAAGCATGAACGTGCGGCTGCTACTTCAAAGACTGGTTGGTTTATTGCTAATGATGCAGCTCCTCAATTAAACACAGGTTCTTTTGATTCCTCAAGTTTACAGAAGCTGTTCCGCCTAGAATCACTTCATGAAGGAGAAGACTTCCAAAAGAATTACGCTGTTCGTGTTAAGCTTGAGAAGGTTGGTACAAACGCTTCACCAGACTCTTTGTTCGGAATTGAAATCCTACAGAAGGACGCTCTAGGAACCTTCCGTGTTGTTGAATCCTACAGCTCTTGTAACTTAAATGAAAATAGTGATGACTTCATTGCCAAGAAGATTGGTGATATGAGCATGTCATATGACTCTACTAAAGAAAAATATATAACCACAGGAAAGTATCCTAACAGATCAAGCTATGTTCGTGTTGACATGGACACCAACTACAAATCTGTTGGGCGCGGTGCTCTTCCGTTTGGCTTCTATGGCCCAACTAAACCTAAAGCATTCAGTATCACATCAGGCTCTGCTGCTCTAGCTTCGGGCGCAAGTACAGCATACGTAATGTCAGCTATCAATTCATCCATCTATGGTGGTCACGATGCGGCTTCACAATTTGCAAAGTTTGAATCAGACGTTACAGCTTCTTTCTCATGGCCAGAACTCAGATTAACAGACAGTGGCTCCAATAATGGTAACCACTACAGCAAAACCAAAGACTTCGGTATTCGTCATTACCGCTCTAATGTTTCTCAAGGTCCTCGACTCTATGGAAACATAAGCAACGATTATCTAGATCTAGTAAGAATATTGCCTAGTGGACTAGACATTCACACAGCAGGTACAGATCTCGAGAATTCTTTCATCTTTAGCTTTGATGAAATTGTACAAGATGCTACCAACTCAAACAAATACTATTATAAAGAAGGCTCTCATGCCGACGGAACAGCTTACACAGCTTTGAATGGTACTGCTGCTCTTATCGAGACAGCTGAGGTAACTAAGTTCGTTGCTCCTTTCTTTGGAGGATTCGATGGAACAAACGTGTCTCATGTTGACCCATTCTCAAGTCCTAAGCGCCTTGCTTCACAAAGCGAGATTAGTCATTATGCTTATGCTGCTATGCATAAGATGATTGACTCTGTTAAGAATGCTGAGACAATACAATATGAAGTTGTTTCTATTCCCGGTCTAACTAACACTAGTCTTGTACAAGACCTAATCGACAATACAGAAGAAAGAGGAGACTCTTTAGCTATCGTTGATGTTGACTCTGGTTACAAAGGGTCTCATGAGTACAACACTGCTGGTAAGAATGACGGATCAGTTTCTACTATCGTTACCAATATCAAAGCTCAAGATTATGATACAAGCTATGCTGCTTGCTACTATCCAGAAATACAGTTAACTTCCGAAGAAGGTAGCGCTATACTTCCACCTTCTGTTGCTGGTATCGGTGCTCTAGGTTCATCGGATGCTGCTTCTGGTGCTCCTTGGTTTGCCCCAGCTGGGTTTAACCGTGGTGGTATCAAAGAGCTTGGTGGCTCTAAAGGACCAAAAGTTGCAAAGGCTCGCGAAAGTCTTTTGAAGTCTGATCGTGACAAGCTTTATCAAGTTGATATCAACCCAATTGCTAACTTCCCAGCGGAAGGACCAGTTGTGTTCGGACAGAAGACTCTTCAACAGACTGCTTCTGCTCTTGATCGCATCAATGTTCGTCGTCTTATGATCTATCTGAAGAAGCGTATCGGCGCTGTTGCTCGCACAATCCTGTTTGACAACAATGTGAACGCTACTTGGAATCGTTTCAAGGCTGGTGCTAACCCAATCCTTTCAGACGCTAAGTCTCGCTTTGGTTTGGCTGAGTACAAGTTGATTCTTGACGAGACAACAACAACACCTGATTACATCGATCGTAACATCATGTATGCTAAGGTTTTCATCAAACCAGCGTATGCAATTGAGTTTATCGCAATCGATTTCAACATCACAAGCTCCGGAATTGAGTTCTAAACTATTTACAGTATAATAGGAGAAAATATACAATGGCTAATTTTTGGACAAGCAATAATGTAGAACCCAAGAGAAATTTTAGATTTAAAGTGCAAATCACAGGACTTGGAGGCGCTGATGTTCTTTGGTGGGCTAAGACAGTCACCACACCATCTTTCGATGTTTCTGAAACAGAGCACAACTATCTGGATAATAAATTTTATTTTCCTGGTCGCGTTTCTTGGAATGAAGTATCTTTGTCTCTTGTGGATCCGATCTCCGTTGATGCTGTGGCGTTGACTAATGAGTTGCTCACTAGCCAAGGATATGTGGTTCCAACAAATGCTGATGACAACGTTACAATGTCTAAGGCTAAAGGAACTGTAGCTCTTGGCGACATCACTATCACAGTATTTGGTGCTGAGGGTGATGAGATAGAAGTATGGACTTTGAGACACCCGTTCATCAAGTCTGCTAAGTATGGTGACTTAGATTACAGCAATGATGATCTACGAACCGTAGAGATGACCTTGCGATACGATTGGGCTTCCTGTACGATAAAAGGTACTAAGAGTCCCAAATCAGGAACAAACTACTTCTCAGGCCCTGGTATCTAGTAGAGGTATAGATGGCTTTCTGGTCAAATAACACACTTGAACCACTACGCAAGTTTCGTTTTAAAGTGACATTTGCAGGCGATACTATATGGTATGCTAAGTCTGTTACACAGCCCTCTCCAGAGGTTTCTATGTCCGAGCATCAGCTTATCAATCATAAGATAAAGTACCCCGGTATTGTAACTTGGAATGACATTGATATTGTTATTGTAGACAGTGTTGATGAAGGTAGGGGTAAAAATTATTATGGTAATCTTTTAAATTCCGGATATAGATTTGACGGACAAACTGCGGACGGAATAATGAAGAAAGCCAAGCATACAAACAATAATGTAACAAATGTTTTAATAGAGCAGTTGAGAGCAGATGGAGATGTTCATCAAACATGGGAACTTATAAATCCATTTGTAAAATCAGTTAAATTTGGAGACCTTGATTATTCTTCAGATGATCTCCTTGAAATAACAATAACCGTTGCATATGACTCAGCAACATTAACTTAAGAGGTATAAATGAGCAGAAACAAAGATAGACTTGGAGGACACTCTCCACAACCAGCAGAGGCCCCGGCACAAGCCGTTGAGAAAGCCTTTGATCCATTAAGCTTCGTAGCCCCAACAGAGTTCGTTGAGCTTCCATCAAAAGGAAACTACCCCGAGGGTCATCCCTTGTGCGGAGAAGAAGTTCTTGAGATTCGTTTTATGACTGCTAAAGAAGAAGACATCCTCTCGTCTCAGACACTCTTGAAGAAAGGGATAGCAATTGAACGTATGCTTGACTCCCTTATAATAGATAACAGAATTAAAGCTCAGGATCTATGGATTGGAGACCGCAATGCTCTTATTATTGCTGCTCGTATCTCAGGATATGGAGCTAACTATAAAACTCAAGTTGGTTGTCCAGCTTGTGGAGAACGCAACCATATGGACTTCGATCTCACCAAGAAGCAGATCTTGGAATCAGAAACAGATGACTCCATCCCTTTAACTCTAGTGGATAATGGGAACTTCGCCTGCAAGATGCCTTTCTCTAAATTTAACATTGAGTTCCGTCTCCTCAACGGAAAGGACGAGCAAACTCTAGCTAAGTTGATGGCTGATAAGAAGAAACGAAAGTTAGCCGAATCAAATCTCACAGATCAGTTTAAGATGATGATCGTTGCTATTGAAGGTCACAAAGACAAGCAGATTATATCAAAATATGTCGATAATATGCCAACTTTGGACTCCAGACACCTCAAAGCTTGCTACAAGCTGGCTGCGCCCGATATAAAAGTTAAAGACGATTTTGAGTGTAGATCTTGCGGATATGGGCAAGAAATGGAGGTTCCGTTTAATACGGACTTTTTTTGGCCTGACCGATAAATATTCTGAGGCTCTCTACGAACAGTTCTTCATAATGAAACACTTTGGAGGCTGGTCGTTTACTGAGATGTACAACCTACCTATAGGACTGAGGAATTGGTTTTGCAATAGAATGCAGAAACAGTACGAAGAAGAGAGCAAACAGATGGAGAAAGCTTCCAAAGGAAGAAAGTAATGCCCTGATGGGCATTTTTTTATGCAAACTATTTATGTTAAGGAGAACTGCTTATGCTTGTAATTGATCTGGAAAAACTAAAAACCCAACTGAATGAGACGACTTATGAGGCTACCGCTTGGTGGACCAAGAAACTTCTCAAACTTCTTTATGGAAAAGATGTTCAGGTTGTTGCGAATATCAACGAAGAGAAGGAGGAGCCTGAATTCGTTATTAAGGGTAAATACAAAGATGTCAAAGCATACGCCATGGCTGTGGTGGCTGAGAAAGAATTCTTGGATGCCTATCGTCATTATGGCACAGATCATCCACAGACTGAGAAAAAGAGACACGAATTGAGAAATAAGGTTGATGGCTTTGAGCAAACAACTGGTCTCGTGTGGCCCTTTAAAGACGAGGACTAAATGAATGGATTTAAAAGCACTAGTCGATGCGATCACAAAGCTTGAAGGTGAAGATCTCAAGAAAGTTCAGAAGGCTCTTAAGGTTGAGGCTGAATCTAAATCAAGAGTCGATGATGAATCGATTAAGAGATTTAAACAACTAGGCCTTGAGGCAGATGAAGCAGCTTCCGCTGTCGAGAGATTAAAACTAGCAGAAACCGAGTATCTTGACTTACAAGCTAGAATAGCTCAAAGGAACGGAGATAACATCAAGTTTCTCAAGAACATGAGCAAGCTGTACGATGAGACGGTTGCCAAGCTAGATATGCTGGAACAAGCCTATGTTGATGTTGAAAACTTAAGTCAAGAGCAAGTAGAGCAAAGAGCAAAAGAAAGACAAGAGATTCTAAAACGTATCGACGCTACCGGTTTCGAGATAGATACGTTGAGAGACCTCAAATTACAATATGAACAATTGTCCCCTGTTTACGAAGAGGCGGTTGAGAAAGGCGAAGAGTTAAGCAAGGGATTTGCTACTGCTGTTTCAAAGGTCTTTCCAATGTACTCGAGAGCATTTACAGGCATCCTAAAGAAGTCAAAAGAGTATCTTGAAATTGTGAAGACTCCCGGTGGCTTTCAAGGGTTGCTAGATGGTGCTCGTAAAGTCATCAATGTAAAGAACATTATGATCGCTGTAACCGGACAGGTTATACTGGCTTCCTTGCAGTTGGCCATGGCCGCAGATAAAGCCTCAGCAGCATTTGCTGCTCAAACTGGTGCTGGGCGTGAAATGACCGCTGTTATCTCAAATGTCGCTGGTGCAAATAGAAACTTGGGTCTATCGGCGGAGTTAGCTGGTAAGGCGGCAACAGATTTGTATGAGAATTTCTCAGGCTTCATGCAGCTAGGACAAGGTGCACAAGAGTCTCTAACTGAGACAGTAGCTCTCCTAGGAAGAATAGGTATTGATGGAGCAACAGCAGCCAAGACCTTAACTCTATTCAATAAGAATATGGGTCTATCTATTCATGAGTCCGAGAGACTTACTAAGCAACTTGCTATGATGGGTACGGAGATTGGTATCTCATCATCAAAGATGGTCAAGGGATTTGCGGAAGCTTCCAAGTCACTAGCGGTGTACGGGAAAGGTGCTGTCAAGGTATTCTCTGATATGGCTGCACAAGCCAAAGCAGCCAATGTTGAAGTTGGAACTTTGATGGGACTAGCCGAAAAGTTTGACACCTTTGAAGGAGCGGCAAACTCAGCGGGTAAGCTTAACGCCATCTTGGGTACTAACATCTCTGCTACTGAGATGCTTAACATGAAAGAGAATGAGAGAATAGAGACTCTCATCAGGTCCATTCAAGCTCAAGGAATTGCTTTTAAAGATATGGACAGGTTCTCGCAGAAAGCTGTTGCCAACGCTGCTGGTATATCAGACATGGCAGAAGCCCAAAGGATATTTGGTATGTCAGTTAACGACTATCGCAAAGGCTTAAAAGGTAATGTCGAAGAGGAGAAGTTCCAGCAAGCTCTTAAAGATACCATGGACATCATGGAGAAGCTGAAGAAGATCGGACAAAGCTTTGCTATCTCTCTTAAGGGCACGATAGATGTTGTTGCAGGATTCCTTCAGAAGATACTGGATCTTAATGACCTACTTCAAGGCTATTTAATCCCAACCGTTTTTGTTGTGGTCACAACCATGGTAGCGTTGGGCAAGGTGTTCGCTCTATTGGCTCCTTTATTGCCGGCAATCGGTACAGGATCTGGGCTGGCAGCACCAGGACTAGCAGCCCTAGGAAAGGCTCTTGGATCCAATGTGGTTAATTTCGTTAAAGGTGGTGCTGGTTTAGCTGTTGTGGGTATAGCTATGGGTATATTTGCTATAGGGATCGCAAAAATGGCTTCCTCTATGGGCGCTGGTGGTTCTATCGGTATGTTCTTGGGAGAACTGGCTGTTGGTCTTGTTGCTCTGGGTGGCGCATTCTTAGTTCTCGGATTGATGGTTGCAGGTCCTCAAGGGCTAATATTTGCCGCAGGGCTTACAGCAGCCGCTTCTTCTATAGCCGCTATTGGACTGGCGATTTCAGACATTAATGGAGAGAAGCTAAAAAACCTCGCTGATATCTTTAATATTCTTGCAGGAAGAGAGATCAAAGCGGGAGCAACCATTTCGTTTGCAACGGATCTAAAATCATTCACAGATGCTTTGATAAACAAAGAAGCGGTCCTTAAGCCTATGTTAGGAGACCTTGCTCTCATAGCAACAGGAAAGACCACACAGGCAGTCACCACATCAGCAACAGCTTACAACTTCCAACAATTCTCAGCCAAGTTTGACAACATCTTCCAGCCAAAGATCACGGTGAAGATCGGAGAGAAAGAACTTAAACACGAAATCATGAAAACACAGAGAGATCAATAATGCCAAAATATCACGTAGAAGACAGTCCCTTAAACACCCAAGCCAAGGAGTATATCAAGAACACCAATTCAAAGCTTAATATAAGAAGTGTAACCACCGGCAACTCAGTTGAGTTCCCCGCTTTCCTAACAGACTTCTCTCAAACGTTTGATGCGACTTGGAACACAGAGGACGTCTTTGGTAGAATGGATCCCATAGCAACATATCAAGGTACCAAGAGAACGATGTCTCTAGGTTTTGATGTACCGGCTGGTAGCATCAAGGAAGCCAAGTGGAATTTGCAAGCGTGCTCGTTGTTGACCTCTATGGTCTACCCGGTCTACAATAACATTGCTGGTTCTCAAGTGCTTTCCAAGCCACCTCTTGTGAGAATACAATTCGCTAATCTGATACAGACAAGTGTAGAAGTGGGTAGTGTATCTAAGCAGGGCAAACAGACACCCCAACAAAAGCTTAATAAACTAAAAGCAAATAGATCTGAATTTAGCGATTTTGAATTGGGACAGGAAAGAGGTAGTCTAGTTTCCGTTGTCGATCCCTCTGGTGGGCTTTTGGGTTGGATATCCGGTCTCAGTTGGAAGCCCAATCTAGAGATGGGGATGTTCACAGAGAATAAGCAATTGTATCCAAAGATTATATCGATCTCCTTCTCATTCAACATACTTCACGAGAAGGTGCTAGACCAAAATAGAATAGCCAGCACGAACTGGCCATTTGGAGATTAATTATGTCAAGATATTTAAAGAGAGAAACAGCAGTCAACAGAGACGAACAATATGATAAGCTATTTGAGAAGAGAGGTATCAAGAAGGTGATCCAATATCGCTCTCCAAAAGCAAAGTACGTAACAGACGAGCAATTGGCTTCAATCGAGTGCTATGAGTACATATGGGCATTTGGTGATTCCTTTCAGAAACTAGCTCAAAGGTTCTATGGAGACCCTCGTGAATGGTGGGTGATTGCTTCATTTAACAGAACGCCAACCGAGAGTCACGTCAAGATGGGAGACAAGCTTAGAATACCAATATCTCTAGCTGATGCATTACAGGTGGTGTCCTAATGGCTGAAACAGTATTGCAAGAAGCCGGATTAACCGGAGATGAAACTGATAAGGCGAGTGCTGACAAGTGGTACGACAATTATAAAGATGAGTATACTGCTTATGGTATAGTCGACAAGGAAGTTGATTTTTTGATCGAAAATTTTAAGCATTACTCTTTGTCAGATAAAGCTTATATCTTTGCCTTTCCCAATGAAGTTGCTTATGGTGGTATTAGGAGAGTCGCGGAGATCTTGGAGGGCAAGAAGCAACTAACTCCAAATGACAAAAAGTTCTTCCTAATGTATGGCGGGGCTTGGCTTAGTTATGGCAAGGGGCAATGGGGCAAAGAAGATATAAAGAATGTCGAAAACCTGATGCAGAAATTCATCTTTGATAAACTTGGCGGTGGAACAGACCTGTTTGCCGGTGTCGATGCTTCATATGCAGATTTTTCATTTAATCAATTTAAAGCCAAATCAGCTGATGAGATAAATGCGTGGCTTGAAACAGACCCAGAGATAAACGGTCTCAACAGAATAGCATACTCAGGTGGAACCTCTCGGACTTGGTATTGGTTTCAGAATCCAATTAAAGAAATACCATCTAATGTCAAGAAAGGAGACTTTACTTTCACAGACGCAGAGAAAAAAGTTTTAAAACATAACTTTTTGTACCTTCCAAAAGTAAAATATAAGTCTTATGCTCCGGGTCAAGACAATACGGTGAGAATAAACAGCAACTTAGAGGCAATTGGAGTAGGCGCGGGAACCGAGGGTGGTTTTTTCACAGACGAGAGGCAAAATTATGTTCGAAGGATTTATTATCAGGCCTTTTTGCGCCTTTTAATCACCAAACATTACAACATACTTGTAGCAAAAGAGGCCAACGATACAGCTGCGGAAGCGCAGATACGCGCTCA
>Ga0160423_10000598_pt1 | contig 29725 bp, 21 predicted proteins | sample CRUFie14St8metaG_FD_108191 | JGI IMG/M metagenome (GOLD analysis project Ga0160423, IMG submission 108191) | Marine microbial communities from the Costa Rica Dome - CRUD Field 142mm St8 metaG | ecosystem: Environmental > Aquatic > Marine > Oceanic > Photic zone | place: Costa Rica: the Eastern...
GTAGCCCATGAGGTGCTGCTCGAACAGCTCACGCTCCCAGATATCTTCGTGGTGCTCAATGATGCGAGCTTCCACATCCTTGATCAGCGGACCGAAAAAGGTTTCGCGCATCTCGGGCGAAAGCGGGTTGGCGGCCCACTCGCGCAGCGCCGGACTCGGGAACTGGCTGATCGCAATCTCGCGCGAGGCCTGATCGGGATCATCCAGCAGCGGCTTCAGGCTGCGACCGGGGAGTTCTTTTGCTACGGACAATCCGGCGAGGTCACAGAGCGTGGGATAGATATCGATCAGTTCCACGAGCGCATCAGTTCCCTTGCCTCGAACCTTCTGGTCCGGCGTCCACAGGATCATTGGCACGCGCGTTCCGATTTCGTAATTGGTAGCCTTGCCCCAGATGCCCATTTCACCTAGGTGCCAGCCGTGATCACTCCAAACGATGATGATGGTGTTCTCGCGAATCCCGAGTTCTTCCAGGGCTTTGATTGCCAGCCCAATCTGGGCGTCCACGTAACTGATGCAGGCGTAATAGGCGTGAAGCAGGGTGCGGGAGAGGTCATCGCTGATGGGTCCATATTTCGGAATGCCCGCCCGGACGCGCAGTTCGAAGGAAGCGTGCAGTCCCATCTGGGCGCCGCCTTCGGGCCCCTCAGTTTGAGTGGCCAATTTGATGTCGGCCGGGTCGTACAGATCCCAGTATTTCTTTGGGGCAGTCCAGTTGAGGTGAGGCTTCTTGAAACCGAGCCCCATGAAAAATGGCTTTTCCCCCTTCGCGACGACCCGCTTCATCGTTTCGATGGCGAGCGCGGTATCAAACCCGTCCCCGTAGCCGGTGTCCGGCACGTCCGCCCCCTCGTAGGCAGGACCGCTACCGAGACCGCGCTTAGCTGACTCGCCATACTTGGCCGTCATCTCCGCCATCCGATCCATCTTTAACTTGAGATTGACCGGATCAGCAAATTCCGCCGGTCTCGGCACATCGAGCCACTTGGGATCCGGCTTCAGGCTCCAGGAATTTTTCTCCCCGTCACCCCGATGGAATATTTTGCCGGTGTAGAAGGTTTCGTAGCCGTTCTCTTTGAAGTACTGAGGCAGAGTCAACGCATCCGGCATGGTTTCCTCGAGACGTACGTAGTTGTGCGTCAGCCCGGTCACGTCCGGTCGGAAACCTGTCAGCAGGCTGGCCCGCGAGGGCGCGCAGATAGCCTCCTGGCAGTAGGCCCGATTGAATTGCAAGCCCTCAGCCGCGAGCCGGTCCATGTGGGGCGACTTGGCGATGGGCGACCCATAACACCCCAGTTCAGGGCGCAGGTCATCGATGGAGATGAAGAGAACATTGGGACGTTCCTGCGCTCCCAGGGGCAGGAGCGTTCCAACAAGGCTGAAGAGGAGAAAAAAGCGTTTCACGGGGTTTTCGAACTCGGCTTTACTTGAATACTACCTGAGCCAGGAAATCCTAACACACTCGATCACTTTTTCTTCTTACCTGACTTCCAGGAGAAGAACTCACTCTCTGTCGCCGCCTCTAGAGCGAGCTGGTTGAACTGCTTCTGCATCTCAGGTTTCTGTGCGGCGAGGTTATTCTCTTCGCTGGGATCCTTTTCCAGATCATAGATCTCCCAGGCTCCTTCGGGACCGATCTTGGTGCGATCGAGGCGAACCGCTTTCCACTTGCCCTGGCGGATAGCCTGCTTGCCACCCTTTTCATAGAACTCCCAGTAGAGATAGTCATGCTGATCCTGGTTGTCGGCATCCCCTTTTAAGGTAGGCGCGAAAGAAACGCCGACCTGTTCTTTTGGCAGGGTTGCTCCGGACACTTCGGCGAGCGTGGCCATGACATCCCAGTGAGCCGAGACATGGTCACTCTTAGAACCCGCTTCAATCGTTCCCGGCCAGCGGGCAATCATGGGCGCACGAATGCCACCTTCGTAGACGTCCCGCTTGATGCCCTGGTAGATTCCGTTGCCGTTGAAGTATTCGGGATCAGCACCGCCGGCTGAAGTCGGGCCATTGTCGCTTGAAAAGAGCACCAGCGTGTTCTCGGAAATTCCGAGTCCATCGAGCTTATCAAGCAGGTAACCGATGTCGCGATCGAGACGCGTCGTCATCCCGGCAAAGCAAGCACGAGGTGTCGGATGATTGCGATAGCCTTTAGGTAGGTTCGGGTTCACAAAGGGGCGCGCCTCCTCAATGATATCATAGTAGGGCTCCATCGAATCCTCAGGGACGTCGAGGTCCACATGAGATAGGGTGTAAGCCATGTAAAGAAAGAAGGGCTCATTTGTCTTACTTTGTTCTTCGATAAACTTGAGCCCTTCCTCGGTGAAGCTGTCGTGAATGTAGACCTCGCGGTTCGTCGGATTATCCGGGTATTCCTCCTTTTGATCATTTCGCCAGATCCAATCCGGATAGTAACGGTGAGCGCGGCTCTGGTTGAGGTAACCGAAAAAGAAGTCGAACCCCTGAGCCCACGGCACGCCGGTCGACCCTTCCTCGCCCAGCCCCCACTTGCCGATCAAACCGGTCGTGTAACCCACTTCCTTCAGCATTTCCGGGATGGTCACATCTTCGGGCAACAATTGGGCGCCCCCATTTCCACGAACTCTGGTCTGCCCCGTGTGCTGACCAGTCATGAGGCAGGACCTGGTGGGGGCACATACCGTACTGCCGGAGTAGTGATTAAAAAACTGCATGCCCTCCGCTGCCATCTGATCGACCCGAGGCGTTTTCATGATCTCTTGCCCGTAACAACCAAAGTCATTAATGCCTAGGTCGTCAGCTAGAATGTAGATAATGTTGGGCTTAGCGACCGCGGTGACGATACCGACGGAGAAACTGAGAACAGCGAGGGTGAATCTGACCATATCTCCACCTAAACAACCCGCTCGCGATTCGCAAGAACTCAATCCACAACAATCACGCTGAGAAATCCCACAAAATCACAATAATTTCACTGCGAGCAATGCGGCCGCTATCAAACTTCCTGCTTCAGCTTTTCCCTGCCAGGCGATATTGAGGGCAGTACCATGGTCTGCTGATGTCCTCGGAAAGGGAAGGCCAAGGGTGGTATTCACAGCCCGATCAAACGCCAACGCTTTCATCGGGATGTGTCCCTGATCGTGATACATGCAAATCACGGCATCGGTTTGTTCACGACGCCAATCGAGAAACACGGTGTCTGGAGGCAGCGGCCCTTCAATATCAGCTCCGGCGGCCCTCGCTTTTTCAATGGCAGGAATAATGACGCGCTCTTCCTCCGAGTTTCCGAAGAGTCCGTTTTCACCGGCATGAGGATTGAGGCCGCAGACGATCATTTTCGGTTCGCAATCTCTAATGCGTTTCATCGCCTCCCGCGTCAGGTCGATGACTTCACCGATTCTCTCTTCGGTCAGCAAATCCGGAACCTCGTGGTAGCCCGCATGCACCGTCACGAAGCTGCAGGTCAGAATATCCGCCGTCAGCATCATGCACGACTTCTCTGCTTCAGTTCGCTCCGCAAAGATCTCGGTGTGACCCGGCTGTGGATACCCTGCGGCACGCAGCGCCTCCTTGTTAATCGGTGCCGTTGCCACGCCATCAATGACACCAGCAAGTGCCAACTGAATCGCCTGATCAATGTAAGCGTATGCCGCTTCGCCGGTAGCCGCATTGACCGCCCCCGGTTCGAAGTCCGAGAGAGAGATTGAAGGCACGGAAAAAACCGCAGGTCTGTCGCAGTCAACAAGTCCTGATCCGTCGATATGTCGCTCAGCTTTGGGCCTACCGGTCACCTCAGCACACCGATCCAATACCTCGCGATCGCCAAAAACAATGGGGACGCAATTCGACGCCACCTCTTCGTTCGCAAGAAGCTCAAGGCAGACTTCCGGGCCGACACCAGCCGGGTCGCCCATGGTCACAGCTATTTTGGGGAGGTTTACCATCAGTAAGCTTACGAACTCATCCTCATGCCCGTGATCCTGTGAGTCAACCGATTCGCTTCGGCTCCGATCTAGTCGGATTCCCCGACCAGATTGGTATCTAAGCCGCCTTGAGATTTTTGACCAATGCTTCGAGACATGACCGCTCCGGTTTCTCTCGGGGCGGCTGAGTTGACACCAGTCGGCAGTGGTTTCTTCATTGCATTAAACACAACGCCGAGATGGGCCAATTGGAACACGCCCGGATAATGTTTCCCCCTCCGACCGCATTTCGGTTCATTTACGGGTTGTTTCGTATGAGAATGCCGTCGAAGCTCCCGATCCCGGCCTACCGACTAGCGTGGAGCCTTTCAAGATTATGATTATGAAATCCTCACTCCTACAACGAGGCCTCTTCGCAACGCTCGCATTGATTTTCGGTGCTGCTAACGCTCAAGAACAACCCTCTGTCCCGGCTCAGGACGCTTCAAAAGAAATCGCTCCGACCGAAAACCCTGTGATCCTGACTGTCGACGGCACCCCAATCATGGCTGAAGACGTCCGTGAAATGATGATGGCTCGCTACGGGCAACAACTCGCTCAAATGGCGCAGCAAGCTCCTGAACAACTCGCCATGATTCAGCAGCAGGTTCAAGGCGTCATTATTCAGGACCTGGTTCGCAAGACGTTGCTTCTAAACGCCGCTGAAGCAGAAGGTTTCAAGGCCTCCGAGGAAGCCGTTAACAAAAGCCTTGCTGAGATTGAAGATAGGCTCCCTGAGGGGTCTTCGCTCGAAGAGTTCGCCGCCTCTGGCGGTGTCCCCATCACCCGTATCAAAAAGCAGATCCAAGATGATACCAAGATCCGTCAATTGGTCGATCAAGTGACGGCTGACGTGGGTCAACCTGCCAAAGCCGAAGTGAAGAAATATTACGATGAGAATCCCGACGAATTTGCGAAGCAGGAGTCGGTTGCCGCTTCTCACATCCTCGTGTCCACCCAGGGCATTAACGATGACACCGAACTTGCTGCCAAGCTCGAGTCGGCGCAAAATATCAAAAAGCAACTCGACGAAGGCGCCACCTTTGAAGAACTCGCTGCCCAACACTCTGACTGCCCCAGCAAACAGAATGGTGGCAGCCTCGGTGATTTTGGTCGCGGCCAGATGGTCCCCGAATTTGAAAAAGCCGCCTTTGAACAGGAAGTCGGCAAGGTGGGCGACCTCGTCAAGACCGACTTCGGCTACCACATTATCAAAGTGACGCAGAAACAAGAGTCGAAAGAAATGGCCTTTGTTGACGTGCAGAAAGAACTCACCTCCAGCCTTTTTGAGCAAGCCAAGGCTAAGAAAGTTGAGGAATACATCACCGAACTAGAGGGAAAGGCTAAGATCGAGCAAAGCGGCGCACCCGAGGCTCCCAAAGCTTCTGGAAAGGAAGAAATTGATGCTGCCAAGAAAGGCTGATCGCTCTGAGTTAATTCATTTCTCAAAAAAGCAGGGTCCACTAGGATCCTGCTTTTTTGTGGCGTATTTGCACCGAATTGCCGCTGGGCTGACAGCCTCAAACTGCTAATCTAGTCGTCATGTACACCGGCCGCACTGTCAGTCTTCTACTGACTTCAATCATCACTGCGGAAAGATTGCCTGCAACCGATGAACCGACGCCCGTGCCTCGAATCGACGCCTACGATTCCTGGAAAATGGCAAAGACCGATGGGGAAAACCCAATAACCCCAGCCACTACAATTCAGGCGCCAGAGGGCTTTACCGTTGAGCTGATTCGAGCTGCCACCGCCGAAGACGGATCCTGGGTCGGAATGACTTTCGACGACAAGGGACGCCTCTACCTCGGGATCGAAGAAAAAGGAATCCTTCGCCTCACCCTAACCAGCGATCGAGGCTCCGAGCGATGGCAAGTTAGTAAGCGTGAATTCGTCGACGACAGCCTCGAAGAATGTCGTGGCTTACTCTGGGCTCACGATGCGCTCTATGCCAACGCCAACGATTCGAAAGGTTTCTTTCGGCTGAGGGACACCACCGGCGATGATCACTTCGACGAAAAGAGGATCTTGCTCGCCACATCGGGAGGAGTGGGACATGGTCGCAACCATCTGCGCCTCGGGCCCAACGGCCATATCTACCTGATCCACGGTAACAATCCCTGGCTCAACGAAAGCGACGAATCCCCCTATTCTCCTTACATAAACTGGGAGGAAGATCAGCTAATCCCTAATCCCTGGGATGACAGCTGGAACCAGCTTCCTGCTCCCGCCGGCTACATTCTTAAAACTGACAAAGACGGCAGTTTCTTCGAGCGGATCTGTGGTGGCCTGCGCAACCCAATCGACATGGATTTCAACAAGGACGGCGAGATGTTTGTCTATGACGCCGACAGCGAATGGGATGCCGGGCTCGCCTGGTATAAACCCACCCGGGTGCTGCACATTGTCAGCGGAGGCGAATATGGCTGGCGCCGCGGGACTGGAAAATGGCCGGACTATTATGCTGACTCGCTCCCCGCAGCCTGCGACATCGGCCTGGGTTCTCCCACCGGAGTCGGTTTTGGCTACCAATCCAACTTCCCAAAGAAATGGCGCGAGTCCTTCTTTATCGCGGACTGGTCCTATGGGCGTCTGCTCTCTGTTCACCTCAATCCTGACGGCGCTACTTATATGGGAAATGTGGAGACCTTTCTCTCGGGCCGCCCACTCAATGTGACAGACTTCGTATTTCACGAAGGAGACCTCTGGTTTATTACCGGAGGCCGAAGAACTCAGTCCGCGCTTTACCGGGTAAGTTGGGAGGGAGGAGCTGAAAAACCGGACACCCTTAACTACACGGGATGGGGCGACGGCAGCTTGCAAGAACTCCGTCGCCAGTTGGAAACTTTTCATAAAGAAGTTAGCACCGAGGGCAGGCAACTGGCTCTCGCAAATCTCGATCACTCAGATCGCTTCATTCGGTTTGCCGCGAGAGTGGCACTGGAGAAGCAGGCTCTTTTCGAATGGGAGTCGGAAGTTTTGAAATTAAAATCTCCCGAAGGCCTTCTTGCCCTGGCTCGCGTTGCCCCCCCGGCTTCTCAGGGTGATCTCGTCCGAGCTGTTTGTGACGTTATCAAAGAGGGCCAAGTCGATGACACAACCCTGCTGACTTTACTCCGGGTTCTCCAGATCAGTTTTATCCGCCAGGGTGAGCCAAAGAAAGACACGCTCATCATTGTCAACGAGACACTTAATCGCCTTTACCCTGCCCTGTCAGGCAAAGCCAATCACGAACTCTGCGAACTGCTCGTTTACCTCGAAACACCGCATATTATTGATCGGACCCTGACACTACTCGAAGAGTCTGACGATACCCGGGACTGGTCACACTACCTTGTTTACCTGCGCTACATCAAAAAAGGCTGGAACACCGAACGTCGACGGCGCTATCTCGAAGCTCTGCGGCGCTTCGAATCCTTTCCGGGAGGCCGGTGGTATGTCCGCACCGCGCAGGACCTGCGCCGCGAGGCCACCGCCGCTCTTTCCGATGCAGAACGCAGTAGCCTGTCCGAGTTACTGGAGCCCGCCATACCCAAAACGGCCCCGCCTCCAGTGACCGTCGATCCCGCCAACTACATTAAGGACTGGAGACTGGAAGACTTTACGGATGAGTTGGGAACTGCCCTCGCTGAACGGGATCAGGAAGCCGGACGTAAGGCGTTTCACCTGGGCGCCTGCGCGGCCTGTCACCGGATTGCTTCTGATCCCGCTACCACCAACGCAATTCTTGGGCCCGATCTCAGTGGAGTCGGTTCGCGCTTTGATTCTCGCGCCCTGCTTGAGTCAATCATCCATCCTTCGCTCGTTATTGGAGAGAAATATCGCAACCCGGCCGGTCCCAATGTCTCGACGATGCCTTCAGGACTGATCAATGGCCTTGAAAAAGAACAGGTGCTCGATTTGATCGCCTACCTGGCAGGACAAACCATTGATTAACCCTGGGTATTCCCATCAAAACGGAATGGCAACTCATTATCATCGGGCTGTCGTTTGCTCACGAGTTCCTAGTGCAGGGCAAGGCCCGCAGCGATTGAGCTGATGTTTTCAGAACAAACGATTTCAGTGCTACTGCCGATCAGAAAGAATTTCCCTGCGACCCTCGAGTGACTCAGATTTGATCAACCACTTCACCGTTCTTGATCAGGCGACAAAACTCTTTTTTTGAAACAGAATAGTGATCCCCCTTATCCGGATCCTTCGGATCGAGTTCCTTGTAGTCAACCGCCAGTCGCTCAAGTCGGACGATACGGTAAAACTTATTCTCTTTCCGCCAGAGCTGATTTTGAGAGAGCTTCATCCTCGGAAGCTACCCTGTTTCGAGGCAAATTGCGACCAGTGAGTCAGCGCGGTTTCACTCCTACGTAGACTCGATGAGTCGCTTTCTTAGCTCGCTCGTGAGCCTTAATCTTATGTCGCTCGGTATCGCGAAACCCGAACTTGCGCAGGCGTTTCTCAAATCCCGGCTCTTCATCTGCCGCCCAAAACGCCACCCGTGCACCGGGAGCGAGAGAATCGAAGATCATCCCGAAGCCACGACGGTCATACATCTGCTTATTCTGCGGTTGTATCAATGAAGTGGGTCCGTTATCGGTATCAAGCAAGATCGCATCCCACTTTTTTCTCTTGCCCTTCGCCGCTTCCAGAATGGTTTGGTAAACGTCACCCTGATAGATCTCCACGCGTGGATCTTTCATTAGCTGACCGTTCAAATGGGCAAGGTGCTCCCGGTTCCAGTCCACGACTTCGGGCAGCAATTCCGCTACGACGACTTCCGCCTCAGGGCCGGTGATCTCCAGCGCACGCTTCATGCTGTAGCCTAGCCCCAACCCTCCGATCAGGATTCGCTTAGCCTCCACGGGCGCTTTGCCGGGGCAACCAATGTCAGCTAGAAACCGTTCAGACAAGGTCCACGTCGAACTCATCAGTTGTTCGCCGTTAATCTTGAGAAAGTAGTCCCCGTCGTGCTCGTGCAGGGAGAACCGCGACCCGTCAGGCGTTGTTGTCTCTCCTAATTTAGAGGTCGGCTTCATCAATCCTCCCTCATTCGAATACGGCGGTATTCCATCTGCCCACGGTCGCCTTCAAGTCCGATAGGGCCAACCGCCGGAACGGGCCACTCTTCTTCGAGCAGTTCACCATTGCACGTCGCTCGCGCCATACCACCGGTCACAACCACCTCAAGCTCATTCCAATCCTGCGGACTATAGGCCTCCAGTTCGGTATATGGACCCGCGAGAGCATAATCACGACACTGCAGCTGTGGCTGCCGGATAAAGACACCACTATCAGCATTGGGTGTGGCTCTAAATTCGAGCCGAAGCGTGAAGTCATTGGGAAACTCTCTCTGTGTCCACAGCTGTTGAATCCTCCGTCCTTCCGCAGGGGTTGTCACAACGAGTCGCTCGTTAATGACCTGATAGCGGCCATCACTGCTTGCGACTTTACCGTCGAAATTTTCCGGTTCAGATATTTCCACCCACACTGGCGCGTTGGGCCGCGGCTTCTTGGGTTGCTTTCGCGGAGGCGTGATTCGGAATCCCCAGCCCGTTAGATCTTTGCCATTAAAGAGGCTTTCGAATCCTTCCTCGATTTCAAATTTATCCGCCTCCGTATCGACATAGCCAAGAGTGGCGAGGAGTGGCCGCAAAGACGCCGCCCAAGCCGCATAGCCCTCTTCATTGAGGTGAAGCCGATCCGGAAATAATTCAGCTTTTGAATCTCCATTCCCGTCAGCAAAGAGAGTGAAGGTATCTAGCAAGGTCACCTGAGGATCACCTTTCATAGCCTCGGCCACGAGACGATTAACCTCCTGAATCGTCTGGCTTGGGCGCCGCTTGGCTTCCGAACTGGGAAACATCGAATTGATGATGATCGGCATCTCGGCGGAATGTTTTTTTAGCTCCGAAACAATCACTTCCATGTCACTGGCAATCACCTCGGGAGCAGCGCCACCGCCCAGCTCATTGGTTCCGATTAGAATAATCACACCGGAAGGATCCAGCGAAAGCACGTCGCGCTGGAGTCGATAAATCACGCCTCGAGAGGTATCGCCCCCGATACCCCGGTTCGCTATTTTGACACCGTCAAAATAGCCCCTGAAATCATCACCCCATCCCTGAGTGATCGAGTCCCCAACGAAGAAAAGCGCCCCACGATCTTGTTCACGACGGGATTCGAAATGAGTTCGACGTTCATTCCAGCGGGCCTTGAACCGGTCTCCGCCCGGAGAGAACATTCCCGTCCCCGGAATGCCATCATCGCTTACGGGCAAGGCGATCGAATACTCCTCTGCTATCGAAGAAACAGGATCGGCAGCAAAAAAAAAGGCGGCTAGCGCCAAGTGGACAGGCGAGTTCTTTATCATCGCTCCACCCTTAAGGTGAACGCTCTGAGAATCAACTGATTGGTTCAGTCACTTTCCCCTCAAGAATTGCTCTGGTCCTGCCGCTAACCTCTTGAATCCATCATGCATCTCGTCGGAGCCGACCCAAGGGCCGTGAGAATCAAGTAAACCCAGTCGACAACCTCAACGGCGCAAATCGGGAGTAGCTCATCTTGTCGATTCAAATGACGATTCAACCATGCGAATGGGTCTCTCTTTATTTGTATTGCTGCTCTCTTTTGGACTGTCCGCGGAAGAGAAGCCGAATATTATTGTCTTCCTGACCGATGATCAGGGTTGGGGCGATCTCAGCAGCAACGGCAACACCAACCTCTCTACCCCGAACATAGACTCAATCGGCGCGAAGGGTGCTACCCTCGACAATTTTTATGTTTGTGCGGTCTGTGCCCCCACAAGGGCTGAATTTCTCACTGGCCGTTACCATCCGCGCACCGGAGTTAGTGGGGTCAGTCAAGGCGAGGGTCGCATCAATACCAATGAAGTCCTCATGCCTGAGGTCTTCAAGGCACACGGCTATGCCACCGGTGCATTTGGCAAATGGCATAACGGCACTCAATCTCCCTATCACCCCAACGACCGTGGTTTCGATGAATTCTACGGTTTCACCTCAGGCCACTGGGGCGCTTACTTCAGCCCACCGCTGGACCACAACAAAAAAAAGATCAAAGGCAATGGCTATGTCATCGATGACTTCACCGATCGTGCCATCGAATTCATCAAATCAACCAACGGACAGCCCTTCTTCTGTTACATTCCCTACAACACTCCCCACTCCCCCATGATCATTGATGATCAGTGGTTCGATAAATTCGCTGATGCTGATCCTGAAATGAAGTTTCACGAAGAAAATCGTGAGGACATCAACATGACTCGTGCGGCTCTCGCCATGGTAGAAAATATCGACTGGAATGTAGGCCGCATCCTAAAGACACTGGAGGAATTCAACATTGAGGAAGATACGATCGTTGTCTTCTTCTCCGACAACGGCCCCAACTCATACCGCTGGAATGGGGGCATGAAAGGACGCAAGGGCAGCATCGAAGAAGGCGGATTGCGTTCTCCTTTTGTGATCCAATGGCCCGGAAAAATTGCGCCCGGTTCCAAGATCGCACCTGTCACCTCGGTTCTTGACCTCCTTCCTACCCTCAGCGCCCTGGCCGACATCTCCCTTGAAAACGCCGTAACCGAAATCAACAAGAGGAGATCTGTCGAACCCCATCCCATCGATGGTCGCAGTTTCGCAGGCATCCTCACGGGAGAAAAAAACAACTTACCCGAGCGCGTGATCTTCAACACATGGCGCAATAAGATTAGCGTTCGCACCAGTCGTTTTCGACTCGACAACGAAGGGGCCCTTTTTGATATCGAGATTGACCGCGGTCAAACCAATGACGTGGCGGAACAGTTCCCCGAACTGGCAGAGGAACTCCGTAATGCGGCGTTTGGCTTTCAGGCTGAGATGGAAGCATACCGCGATCAGTTCGCCAAACGACCCTACGCCGTCGGCTACGACCTATCAACTACCCTGCCGGCTCGCGACGGCGTTGAGCAAGGGCCCAGTATCACAAGAAGTTCAAAAGCTCCCAACAATTCGTTCTTCGAGAACTGGAAAAGCCCCGATGACTCAATCATGTTCTCGGTGGAACTTAGCGAAGGTGGACCCTTTCACGCTATTGTTTACTATACGTGCCGAGAAAGTGATGTCGGCGCGACCCTGCGACTTACCGAACTCGGCGGAGACAGTACTGAGGCAAAAGTTACTAGAGCATTCGACCCACCCTTCTACGACAACTCCAAAGAACGCACCAAAAACTCTCACTACATCGTGAAAGATTTTATCCCGCTTGAACTCGGAATTTTAGAGCTGAAACGTGGCGTTCAATTACTCCAACTGAGCGCCCCGGAGATACCTGGAGAGGAAGCCATCGATGTGCACTCAATCGAACTGATTCGATCGGGCAGCTAATGCGGCAAACTCAGAAAGGATTTGCTTTCGACAAGTTAGCTGCGAATTTTCGGGCTCGTTTACCGGGTTTCGGCACCCTTCGTGCACCTCGGTTCGCCCAAGCGGTTTCATCGGTGAGGATTGATTCTGGGCTACCTGATTCACCGACATCATCCCGAAAAATCGCAGCGAGGATCTGTTTTCCTCCCTTTGATTTAATATTTCCGATTTTGTCGGTTCGCTCTTTCACGCCCTGCTTCCAACCTAATTTCTCTTATGTCTATTACTTTCAATTCACTATCCCTTGGTGAGCCCATTCAACGAGCCCTTCGGGAGCGCCAATACACAACTCCATCCCCTATTCAGGAACAAACCATTCCTTATGTCCTTGAAGGGCACGACGTTATGGGCTGCGCCCAAACGGGAACGGGCAAAACAGCCGCTTTCGCCCTACCTATCCTCGAGCACCTTTCCCAAAACCCTAAGAGGCGGACTCCAAAGTCACCACGTGTTCTCGTTATTGCTCCAACGCGTGAGCTTGCTATCCAGATTGAGGAAAGCTTTGCAGCCTATGGGACTCACATTCGTTTTCAATCAGAGGTTATCTTCGGGGGAGTCGGCCAGAACCCACAGGTTCGAGCCCTTCAAAAAGGCCCCGAAGTCCTAGTCGCCACACCGGGACGACTACTCGACCTCATTGGCCAGGGTCATATCAATCTGAGGCAACTTGAAGTTTTCGTTATCGACGAAGCGGATCGCATGCTCGACATGGGATTCATCCATGACGTCCGCAAAATCATCGCAGGATTGCCTACCAAACGGCAGTCGCTCTTCTTCTCTGCGACGATGCCAGATTCCATCATTGAACTCGCCAGCACGATTCTGACCCAGCCGAAACATGTCGAGGTCACCCCACCCGCGACTACCGTTGAGAAAATCGATCAACGCGTCTGCCACGTCGCCAAATCAGACAAGCAAGGACTGCTCACTCATTTTCTCGAAAATCATGACGAAGGTCTCACTCTCGTCTTCGCCGGCATGAAACACGCGGCCAACCGTATTTCCGAGAATCTCTCTAAAAAAGGGATACCCGCAGCAGCCATCCACGGGAACAAATCTCAAGCGGCTCGCGTGCGGGCGCTCGAAGATTTCAGATCTGGCAAAATCCGAGTGCTGGTTGCAACCGACATTGCCGCCCGCGGTATCGACGTGAAAGGAATTGATCTGGTCGTTAATTTTGACCTACCCAATGAGCCTGACTCATACGTGCACCGAATTGGGCGCACGGCGAGGGCTGGCGCCGAAGGTCGCGCCATCTCATTCTGCGACGAACTGAGTCAGGGACTCCTGCGCCAGATCGAAAAGAATATCCGTATGAGCGTTCCGGTGGATGACAGCCACCCATTCCATCGTGAACCTCAAGCAGGAGACAAAGACGAAAGCCTTCAGAAACAAAGTCGTCGCGAGCGGAGAAGCAACCCGCGTCGCGGGAATCGAAATGGTCGCAATCGAAATGGAAACCGTGAAAAGAATTCGAGTGGCAGCCGGGGCGGGCAGTCCGCAAACGCCTCACAAAATCGAAACCGCCGACGTCGTCGCCAGCAGTCTGGAAAGCCGTAGCGAGAAGGCACGGCGAAGAAGATATCCTCAACCTACACCCTTCGAGAAGGCCAATCTTAGGACGCCCTTCTTATTCACTCAAACAGCTGTGCCTCGTCCGGACCAACGGTTGCGTAGTCGGGATCTTTCGCCCGAATGTAAAGTTCACCGTTCTCCTTCAGCTTCACCTCTAACGGCACCAAGGTCGTACCCCTCTGGTTAATGGTTTGGGCCGTATCGCTTAGATCGCGATCCTGTATTCCAACCCGACTCACCGGTGGCACATTCCCATTGTAGAAGGCAGTGCACCACCAACGGCCTTCATTATCCTGAAAAGGCGTACCATGGCCAAGGAATCGCCCGGCAAATTTTCGTTCGCTATAGGGGCCTGTGATCTGATCAGCCGTAGCATAGTAGAGATTGTAGCTGCCACGCCGCCCCATATGGGTCGACCACCCCGTTCCAAACAACACGTATTTGCCTTCAATTTTCATGATGAGGCATCCCTCATGTCCCATCTTTTCTGTGTTCCCTTCAGGGTGAATATTGACTGGCTCTGAAGCAAAATCAGTGAACCCCGGCTTCAATGGCGCGATCGTCGTCGCCCCCCAGATCAGCCACCAGGTATTGTCGTCGTCTTTAAACAATGAAGGATCGTGCCTGCGCTCAATCGCTGTCCCCATTGGGTTTTCCCAAGGGCCCGAGATCTTGTCCGAACTACTAATCGCGAGATTGGCTTTCTTCAATGGATACGGACTGGTATGAACTAGTGCCCAACGATTCATCTCCCCAACCCAGTGCAATTCCGGTGCCCACAATCTCCACTGTTTCAAATCAGAATCGTCAAAGGCAGCCCGGTCGGCTTCGTACCAGATGCCGTCCTTCAGAGAAAAGGGAGTCCCGATCGATTCCCAATCGATGAGATCACGACTGCGAAACACTTGTGCTTTCCATCCGACGAGGGACTGCTTGCCTAAGCCAGTGTTGTAGGGATCACTTTGTTCTCTTGGATCACCTGGATTAGGAGTTGTTCCAGTGAGATAAAACCAATCATCTCTACCGCGACTGATGTAAGGATCACGGATCCATCCTTCCTTCACAAACAACGCTCGATCGTGAGATTTGAAGCCGGCTTCAAGCTGAACACGGTCCATCACCGTAGCCACGGCTGGCGGTTCTCCACCCGCTGAAATTCGCGTCGACAAAACAGTGCCATTGAACCGATTAGGTGCCTCGTAATCTCCCGCTGAAGAACGCGCGTCCAACCCCACTGAGACGCCATCCTTAGGTTGCGCCGGAATCAGTCCGGGCGAGGGCATTGCCAGTTTCTTTCCACTATTTACGACAAGTCTCATGTTTTTCGGCCCGAGATAAGCCTCAATTCGAACGGGCCCCTTCCCAATTTCATCGCCCTGCAAGCGGGTCACTTTGCCGTTTACCCGAACATCAAAAGTCGGCTTTCCGTCCACAATATGAATTGCATAGCCGTGCTCTCTCCCTCCCTGAGCCAGAATAACACCGCTTGCGTTCGGGTCAGGCTTCGCCTCCACTACGATCAAAATCGGCTTTTTTTGAATGTCTGGCGTGCCGGATTGATCATTTGAACCGCCTTCCTCTGCCGTTTTCTTTAAATCTCCTTCCAGCTCCTGCTTACCTCCTTTTGATTTTCCTGATGACTTGGATTTTGCCTCGGGATATCTCGCCAGCATCTTCTTCAATTCTCTCACGACTTCGCTTCGTTCCGACGCCAGGTTTCTTGTCTCCAACGGGTCACTGATGTAATCATACAGCTCCAGTTCAGCTGTCGCCTCATCCGCACCCGGCTTCTTCCATTCCACGAGACGAAACCGCTCTGTGCGAATCGCCCTTCCCATTTTCCCTTTTGGATAGGCATGAAACGTGTGATCACGCACTCTCACTTCTGGATCCTTTAGAACCGGCACTAAACTGACCCCATCGACAGGTTGGGGACCTTTAGGTGCCGGCAGTCCGGCCAATTCCGCAAGAGTGGGATAAATGTCAACACTACCTGCCGGCTGTTCAGTAGACGAACCCGGCTCAGTGACACCCGGCGCCCGTATCAGCATCGGAATGCGATTCGCCTGCTCATAGTTGGTGTGCTTGGTCCAAATACCGAGATCTCCCAGATGAAACCCGTGATCTCCCCACAGCACGACGATAGTGTTTTCATCGAGCCCAAGCTCTTCCAACCCATTCATTACCCGACCAATCTGAGCATCAACATAACTCGTGCTGGCATAATATCCGTGAATCAATGTTCGCTTCACATGCTCTGGAATTTCTGCCGGATCATTTTTGTCCGGAACCGGAAAGTAATTGCGAATCTCACCTCCACGTTTGTGAGCCACTGTGGGGGATTCTTCGGGCAAAGCCTCGTACTCCGGCCAGGGCAGTTGCTCGGGATCATAAAGATCCCAATATTTCTTCGGGGCAGAGAAAGGCAGATGAGGACGCGCAAATCCCGCGACGATGAAAAAGGGAGTTCCTTCCTTTGCTCGCTCCTTGGCGGCCTCTAATCGGCGAAGAGTTTCGGCAGCGACGCGTCCATCCGCGTAAGCGTCGTCATCAACATCCGGCGATTCGTATGCTGCGCCACGAGGAAGTTGGTTCATCCCCCCAGGGGGAGCCGGCACGTTCTGGAACATAGCCTCCTCTCGAGTCAGCTTACCATCAGGCTTACTGGCAGGGTCGAGATACTCGATGACCTTCTCTTTGAAATGCGGCACCGAGAAAGAAGCTGGATCACCCTGGTTGCCATGTCCAATATGAAACACTTTGCCGAGTGACTCCGTACGGTAGCCATGCTTCGCAAAGTGCTGAGGAATCGTCACCGCGTCCGGAATTGTTTGTCTCAAGTTACCCCCGAGACTGTAAAGACCGGTCGATGTGGAATGTGATCCCAACATGAGCGTGTAGCGTGACGGAGCACAAACTGCCTGATTGCAATAGGCCAAGTCGAAGCGCATCCCACTCTGTGCCAAGGCATCGAGGTGAGGCGTAATCGCCGCCTCGTCTCCATATTCTCGGACGGCGGGCTTAAGATCGTCCACCAGCAAAAGAAGAACGTTAGGCCTTTCTGCACGGACACTGGCTACCAGGAAAAAAACAAAAACTAGAAAAAAAGTAAGACGTTTCATAAATAAGCCCTCTGTCGAAGAAATCCTAATTTTGCCCTATTTTTCGGGTTCCGGAAAAGGATAGGTCTGCTGAAATGTTCTCTTAATTTGTCGAAATTCGACTCAGATTTGTATGAATCCGGTATCGCGACTGTTTCACTGTAAAATTCTCACTGTCCCGTCAGGTCCTCAAGAGCAGCCAGTCCCCGCAGCACTTTTAACTTCCCCCGATTCTGTCTGGTCAGATTACGAAAATGATCCTCGTGATTACCAGTATCCTGCCCTTCCCCAAGGAACAGGACCATGTGGACACTCGGTTCATCTCGCCCGTCTTCTTTATAGCCGTATCTTACCAGTTGCTTGAAATGTTCCTCAACATCCTCCGGGGTGATACGTGGAAGTTCGAAAGGATTACTTTGCGGACTACCCCCTCTGCGACGCGGCGGTGTCTTGCCAGTTATCTCCCTAACAAGCGTAGTAAAATTCGTCACCACTTTCGGATCGATTCCTTTCTCGCGACGCGCTGCGTTCTCTTTTTCTAACCACGCTCTCGTCTCAGCGACCGCATTTTTCCATCGCTCCCGATCCTGTTCGTTCAGTTTACCGGGGGTCCCTGGTTCCGGAGGGTTCTCCTTCATCTCCTCGAGCATCTCCTGAGTTGGTGACCGCCCCATTCCTCGCCAACCACTTGTGATACAAAATATAGCGCTGGCATTCCACTCCATCGCCTTTTGGATCGCCTTAGTATAGTGTGCCACATCAGTTGCCTGCAGCGGCAACTCCTCGGCATCCTTCAGCGTCTGCGACGGCCCATACAGCTTGCTAAGGCCAAGTTGATCGTAGCTACGGTTGAGCGGCTCCATCCAAGCAATCGCGGTGCGCAGGTTTGATGGCAGGCTTGAGACCATCTCATTGCGAAACGCTACCAACTTTTTACCTTCATAAAGCAGGATATTAAATTGGGTTCCTCGCTTTAAATTGGCCAGCATGATGGAAACCTCTTCCTTCACGTTGTTGTATGCCGTCATACCTCCCTTCTCATCCACCAGCATGTAGGGAGTGGCATCAATGATAAACACAATCTTCTTACCGCTGCCGGAGATACCAAAGAAGTTCACATCCGACTCAGCATCCGAGTTGGTTGAAAAACTCATCCCCTGCCCGAAGTCCTGGAGCCCCATGACTAGAGAAGACATCTCAAAATTGTCCGAATCATCCAACTCAGGCACCGTGAACGCCGAGGGGCTAACCGAACTCAAAACATCTACCGGTTGGGCCGCTGCCGCTGACGGCTTCACTTCTGGCGTTGGGCGGGTGATTCGCGTCACTGTGAGCTCTGATTCTCTCTCGTGGGGTACTGAGACGACCAACTGCGGTGGCTTGGGCATCGGAACGTTAATGACGACAAGCCCGATAAGAATAAAAATCACAAGGTGCACCAACAGCGCCATGGAGAATGAAGAAATTCGATCCGCCGAGGTAGCGAAACGTCCCTGCGCTTGAGGCAGTGCTCCACCGACCAGTTCTAGGTCGCCGTCGTAGTCTTCCCACTTTGCCCGGACCTCATTCCAGTCCACCGTCGGCGCCGCCTTTCTTCCGCGTGGCTTCTCAACCTGAAAATCGAATTCAAACGCGCCGGCATCATCCCGCTCGATCAACGCGCCGAGGCCGCCATCTAAGTCTTCGTCAAACGCACACGCCTTCGGTTGCTCCATGACCACAAAATTCGGCTCCGAGCGGATCGGCCCGGGCTCTTCGTCGCGGCGGACCTCCTTCATAGTTTCTTTGACTGGCTCAGACTCAGGCTCTTTATCTGGCTCCGTTTTCTCCGCGACTTCTTCGGTTTCCGACACTCCAAGCGCCACAGGCCCACCGGTCAGCAGGGCGTGTAACCTCACCTTGATCTCGTCTTCGGGAATGATGTCATCCGGCGACTCCCTGACGAGGCGACGAGCCTCGTTCATGTCGTTTCCCCGAACGGCATTCTCGATCACTCGGATACGCAAATCCCAGTTTCCGGGATCTTGCTCCAGCTGTCGGAGGATGGATTCATTGCTGCTCATTCGGTTTGCCCGCTTCAACCATTCATTTACGACATCAAAAATGTGACGGAAATTTGGCACCCCCAGCAATCACCGACTGACCTGATTTAGGCTAGTAGGGATTACCATCAGACTTTCATCAATCGGAGAGCCGATTCAAATTCCCATCCATCAGGTCAATGATCACCGCATCTCCATTCGGGCCGACTCGAAGTTCGGCGTACTCGGCATCTTCGTAGATCTCTGCCATTCCCTCCTGAAAAAAGAACGATTCAATTCCGAAACGATAGCCGCGACGCCACTTGCGATAGTTGAGGAAAACGTCTCCCTCTTCGACATTAGCAAAGGTGCCCACCTCTTTCTTATTTCGCTTCAGATAAACCCGTCCCCGCGCTTCTGTAGCCGCGCTGCTAAACTTTTCGTTCCTTCCTAAGGCATAGGACAGGATCATGTAGTCGCCCTGCATCAGGGAACGCGGATCGACCGGGGCAAGTTTCAGCACCACTCGCTCCCCGCTTTCCACAACGGCCTGTTTCTTGAGAATGGCCCCATTAACGACAGCGAGAACGAGGAGCAGGTTGGCTGCGATGATACCGATGTAGAAAGGACGATTCATGCAGCTGAATTTATTTTGTGATCCTTGTATTTATCACTTCTCCAGATCAAAAAACTAAGCAAGAGCGTGGCCACCCCGGCTCCCATCAGTGAAAGCGACTTCGTCATTAGGGAAACACCGAGGTGATAGTAAAACAAAATCATGAATCCCGTCAGGGCAAACACTGCAATCGATCCAAGCCAGTAATCGCGCCTCGCGTGAGCCACCGCCATCAGACCAAGTGCAACCCCGACTCCCGGACCACCAAAATATCCGATCGCTCCACCAACTAGAGCAAACACCGCAAGTGCCAGAATCGACTTCAGGCCCTGGCCACGTTGCAACCACCAAAGCGGGCAGACGAAGCCTAAACCCATGACCATTCCAATGACTGGGTAAGCTTCTCGATAAAACGGCACACGATAGCTGTTTTCAAAAAAATCCCCAGACATGATCCACATGGCTGCGAAGATCCCTAACAAAGTCGCAATTAAGGCCGGTCGCCACGTTCTCATTTGGGCTCGACCCGACAGAATCAGAAAGACAAAAGCCAGCCCTAACGCTAGACTGATGAGAAGAACCGAAAGCGACTCCTCGGAACTTGCCAGACTCAATGCCGCAATCCAGGTCCAACCCACCGACATAAAACGCAACACGATATGGCTGGCAAGCCCGTAAACGAGCGGACAAAGAAACAAGGAGACTAACAGGCTTCCCAAAAAATCCTCATATCCCCTCCACACTTGCTCCGCGCCGATCGAAGCCATGCCATAACCGGCAAATGAGAGGACGAGAGCAAACTGGTCGAGAAACACATGTTTCTTCAGTCGAATCATCCTGATTCCCGAGCCGAGCAAGGTAAGCCCGAGGACGATAAACCCAACGCCTCCCACACTGCCAAACTCACTAAAAAGCAGTACGAGAAAACCGATCGCGAAAAGGCCAGCAAACCAAGCACCCAAACCCATCGAAAAACGCGCCACCCACGGCAGGCGGTTTTCTTCCTCACGACCCTGGCAAAGCCACTCCCTAGCTTCATCCACTCGATCAACAGTAAGCCACCCTGCCTTCTGGAGATCACGAAAGGTCATGTCTCCTCTCCCTGTCCAGTTTCTTCATCACCAGCCGATCCCTTTGCCAACCGAAGGATCACCAAGGTCGCTCCACCAAAAATTCCAATCGCAAAGACCGCGCCAATAAGCCAGCCTCCCGGTTCGTCCCAGGTGTCTTCAAGGACAACCCGCGCGACCATCAAAGAAAAGATTACCGCGGCATCAAGAACACAAAGACTCATACCAAGCACCGAAGGCCGTAGCCGGGTAAAGAAACAGATGCCTCCAATCACCGCGACCAACCAGAAAAGCAGACCGGCCCACCTCGACCATTCCGGGCGATCGCTCTGATAACCAAGATCAAACATCCAGCGCCAAAGTATGGCTGAGAGCCAGAAAAGTCCGGCCGCAAGCAGCAGGAAACGGATCCAGTTCTGCCGAAACGTGGAGAACCGCTCCTTCGGATGAAGCCATTCCCACAGGGCGAGAAATCCGAATGTCACTAAGCCCATCCCGATAAAGACCTGAGACCAGTCCGCAATCCGATCCGGAACCAGCACCTGCCCCGCAAAGAGCATCATCGCTGTCTCAACAATCACGAGCCAGAAGACCCACAGCGGCGCAAACTTCGCCATCACGACCCAGGCCAACATCAGGGCCGACCACAACGCGAAGACCTCAAAGGCATCTGCCCCGGTTTGATAGACCTGCCCATACACCGCGATGAGAACGCCGGTCAATACACTTGCCGCGACCAGTAGCCATTGCCCCACTGTCGCCCGGACGTTGAAACAAACCGCACCAATCACCGTGAGGACAAGACCGACCTCCAGCACCCCGAAGCGCGTCAGCGGTGACAAGCCCTTCCAATTGTGAGCAAAAAAGAACATTACCCCGGCCAAGAGGAAGATTGCACCGATCGTTCCAGTCCAAAGTCGAAGCCAGAGAAGCCAGTCTATAGAGTCACGGAACGAGGCAAACGCCTTGTCGCGGCAAGCCTCACGGATGAGCCCCGACCGACAGAAATGCTCCAACTCCGCACGATTCAAGGGCCGATCCAGCTCAGCTGAATCCTGCGCACCACTCCTTTCGGACCCTATCATCATCAAAAGGTTGTCAGATTTTGCTCATCAATGCACGTCCAAAGATCTAGTACAGCAACACAATCCAGATTGATAGTAAACCCCTTTCCCAGCCATTTGAACCAAATCGCCCGACTTAGCAACGCCCAACCCCACAGATTTGGAATTGTTATTTCGAATCTTCCGACAGAGAGAGTAGATTCCGATTCCACGAGACCGAAACAGCAGGCCAAGAACCGCCTAGGTTCTCGGTCGTAGGTGACTTAACTTTGACCTAAGCCAAAGAATATGCTGAGACTTACCTTGCGAATACCAAATTTAAATGTCTTTGAAAACTTGGATAAAACGTATCTTGCAGCAGATCAAGGGAGCCAATCCATTCGATGGAGATTGTCTTCCGACTCGAGTCTCCCTATTCAGTCCAGGGCGACCCACCTCACCGGTACCCCTTCCCTGGAATTACAAGGAGCCAATCCAGATTTTTGAAGCGTTTTATACAGGAACGGAAAACCAGCAAGGCTGGGGAGCCCATAACCGCTATCTTTACGCTGGTGGCTTCCCGCCGGTTCTGGTCACTCGCGACCCGGGAATCATCAAGGCAATCCAAGCGGACACGGGAGATAAGCCAGGGCAGTTTGATCGGGACACCAGCCCGACCGCCGGAATAGCCCGCGCTACCGGCAAAGACTCTTTGCTCTATGCCAATGGAGCTATCTGGCGCCGCCAGAAAAGATTGGTCGCCAAACCGTTCAGCCGGTCAAACCTATTTCAGCCGCAGAAGTTTCATGGTTTCGAGAAAACCTTCAGAAATACAGTCCGGAAACGATTGGAACTTTTGCAGGCACTTCAGGAGGAGAGCGGGGAGCAGAAAACCCGCATCGAACTCGATCCCGAGATAAAGGTGGTCATGTTAGAAATGCTGGTTAACAACTTCTTCGGCGGCAACGTGTCTTACAAAGAGTTGAGAGATCGATACGTGCCTGCGCTGGTTTACATGATCGATTTCATGGTTCGCGATACTGTGGCGCCAAAGGGGCAAGCCATTGCGTTAACGCTTACAGGGAGGAGTAAAATCTTGCGTGAGCACCGGATGGCTTTTGAGGAATTGACCGATATTGCTCTTGCGGGGAGGGCAGAAAATCTCGGTTTATGGAAAGACTTTCAATCTGATGCGTCCGATGAAGCACTGCGCAGCAATATACGCGTCTTCCTGGCCGGGGCGATGGAAGCGACGACGTCATTTGCCACCTGGGCGATAAGCCATTTATCCCATCATCCGAAATGGCAGGAAAAAGTGCATGAGGAGGTGAAGGAGATGGATGTTTATGATCCCGACGACTTCACCGGCGCGCCAAACTTAAATCTGGTGCTTGAGGAGACATTGCGATTAACACCGGCGCTTTACTTTTTTCCGCGGAGAGCCACCCAAGACACCTGGGTGGAGACCTCCGATCATCGGAAAATGATGATTCCAGCAGGTACCCATATCCGGCTGGATGTCTGGCATTCGAATCGATGCGAAGAATTTTGGGGTGAAGCGGTGACGGGCTATCCTGCGGATGTTTTTGCGCCTGAACGGTGGGCCGTGATCAATGAGAAAGGGATCTCTCCTAAGGAAATGCTTCATTTCGGGTTTGGACATGGTCCGCGGTTTTGCCCCGGGAGATCACTCGGGTTGCTTGAAGTGGGCCTGGTCGTCGGCGCTATGGTCAAACTATTCAAATTTGAGGCAGTCCATGAACATACCTCAGCTAGTGCAGGGGTTTCCACCAAACCGGCTGACGGTGTGATGGTGGATTTGGAACTTAGATGAAATATCAGCCAGCGCAGGACAAGAGTTTGATCTCCACAACTGACCCACAACGACTCGCAAGCGTTGTCGATTTTATTCGATGCGCATCGCAGGAAGTTGTAAAATATTCATCGGGATTTTATAATGAAGACGAGAGATATCAATCTGGACATAATTGCTAAGGTGCTGATTCGCTCCTTTTGGGTAGGAATCACTATTCTGATTATTTCGTCTTTCCTCTCCATTCTAGGTGCCGAACGCAATTACGAATTTCACAAAGGCCTATGGTCTGGTTTGACTCGCCACGAACACGATCTCATCGCTCTCTGCTCGTTGGCATTCTTTAAATCCCTCGTCTTTGCTCTATTCCTACTTCCTTATCTCGGCATCAGGATGGTTCTTCGCCAATCATCTGAATCAAACGAAGAGTCTGACTAACGAGCGCTGGACAAACCGCGGCAGGTCATTCACCTAGCTACGCAAATGAATTCGCCCTTGGGACTTCTATCATTACTCCTCGCAGTGATGACCACTTCGTGCACCAACGATTCAAAATTGCACCGTTGGCGATTTTCAGGCCCCATAGAAGTTCGCGCTTTTCGGATGAACTGGGAGAACAAGGTTTCTTTTGATCCTATCCTCAGTCCGGATGAAGTCTTAAACCCAACTCGGATACCTGAAGCGGGCATTATCTTGACTGACAAGCAGGTCGCCAAACTGGAAACTGCGGTCACCGGAACTCATCCAGAGCGGCCTGAAGCCGATTGTTTCTGGCCGCACCACGCCTTCGTCTTCTACAACGGGTCCGGAGAGATTGTCGGACAGATCAATATTTGTTTTCTCTGCTCAAATCACTCTCACTCCGGCGAACCGAGTGGCCTCGCAGGCAGTTGGGATTTCGATGAACTTGCAAAACTTGTAACTGATATCGGATTACCAATCCAAAATTCAAACTGGAAGTGAAAGGCCTTTCAGGAGAAGACAGTGAACCCGCTTCAGTTTTGGATAATTTGCTTCAATTACTAGCCATGACCCGCATTAGAATGAGATAGAGCAAGATTTCAGCTAGAAACTGTGTCGGCAGCTAAGAAACGTGAATAACTCGGCCATTGAAAAAATGGATAGAGCCCCTAGCCTACTTTACCCTGAGCTTTCCGAAGCCGGCGTGGCTTTTCTTAGGACGATAAATATAAGACGATATGAAGAAGTGGATCACTGTATTGATTGTCGGAATTATTCTGGCCCTTGGGCCGCTCTGGGGTCTAGCTGGCACCGTTTTCGGAATGATCATGGCATTCAACACCATGGGGCTAAGTGGAGGCTCCGATCCGGGTGCCCTCGCAGCTGATATCAGCCACGCTCTATACACCACAGCGGCAGGTTTTGTGGCCCTCCCCATTGGGGTCGCTCTGGTTATCGTGGCCAGCATTAAAGTCGCGAAAGGGAAGCAACAAGCCGAGACGGTTGAGGCAACCTGAAAAGGTAATCCTCGCTGAGGTCGCGAATGCTTGCCTCATTTTCATGATTTCTTACCTCTGGTTCCTCATTGCAGCCATCGCTGAAATTGCGGGCTGCTTCACTTTCTGGATGTGGCTTCGCGAATCAAGGTCCGGCTTCTGGATTATTCCAGGACTTCTTTCTCTGGCGATATTTGCCGTGGCTTTGACTCGCGTGGACAGTTCTGTCGCTGGACGATCCTACGCTGCTTATGGAGGGGTTTACATCCTCGCCTCGCTTCTTTGGATGATCATTGTAGAGAAACAAAAGCCAGACCTATGGGACTTCTGTGGTGTTGCCCTCTGTATCGCTGGTTCGATGCTAATCGTCCTGCCTTCACGAACGTGAGGGTAGGATTCACTGGAAAGCAGTTACCGCTGATCGAATTCCTGTAAAAAAGAGGAAGCGGCCCACAAATAATAAGTTGCCTGCCCATCCGCAAGCCCGAGACACGACAGTATCTCGAGCCTCAGGAAGAGACTGAGCCTGATTCTAGGTCAGCCCTTGGCCAGTGCAATGTAGAGAACAAGGACGGTCACAATGAGAGCACCACCAACCATAGGAGCTGGCTTCCAAGGTGTCAGATCGACCACTTTGGCGTCCTGCTGAACATAAGGCTCCTCACGCTTCATTTTGCTACCGAGGACCAATTGGAGAATGACCACTCCAAGAAAGACGGCTCCCATGAAATGGTAGCCCGATCCAAAGACCGCACCAATGGTGTCACCACCCAAGAAAGTGCCCCACATCATGACTGCGAGACCCACAAGGATGGAAACAACAGCAGACTGTCCGCTCACCCTTTTGTTGAACATACCTACCAGAATCACTGCCAGTAACGGGATGAAGTAAACGCCGTTCAACTTCTGAAAATAGCCAAAGATTCCGTCACGCCCCATAAAAATAAGCGGTGCCCCAATGGCAGCAAACACCGCCACAAGCGCGCTGCACCAGCGACCGGATTTCACGACCTGTTCCGTGGTAGCATCCTTGTTGATTGCCTTCTTATAGACTCCCAGCGAGAAAAGCGTCGCGCTCGAATTCAGCACCGAGTTAAACGTCGAAAGAATTGAGCCTACCACAACTGCTGCGAAAAACCCGGTCAGGGCCGGAGGCAGAACCGTACGCACCAACGATCCGTAAACTTTAGAGTCGTCGCGTTCTCCGGCGTCATTGAGCAGTAACTGATTAAATTCGGCATCTTGGTTGGCAACGTAAAGTGCGACGATTCCCGGCAAAACGAGAATGATCGGAGCAAGAATCTTGAAGAAGGCGGCAAGCAAGACACCTTTCTGACCTTCCGCGAGATTTTTGGCTCCGAAGGTGCGCTGAATGATCTGCTGGTTGGTGCACCAGTAAAAGAAGTTGAGTAACAAAACCCCGGTGAACAGCGTTGGCCAATGCACATCCTCCCCTTCTCTGCCGAGGGAAGCAAAGGCATCAGGATTATCTGCTTTGATATCGGCGATAACGGTGGAGAAAGTACCGTCTGCGCCGGCGGCATACTTAAAGGAAAAATAGGTAATCATGAGGCCACCAATAAGAAGGCCGAGCCCATTGAAGGTGTCCGATACCGCGACCGCACGCAGACCACCAAATATCGCGTAGGCCGAACCGACGATGGCGATGAAGGCCACCACCGTCCAGATCGTTCCCTTGGCACTCATGTCCAGCTGCGTCGGCAGGTCGAGCATGTAAGCGAGAGCGCTGGCCCCACTGAAGAGAACAAACGGAAGCAGGATCAGCATGTAGGCCACTATGAAAATACCAGTCGTCAGGGCACGGGTTCCGCTACCGTAGCGTTCCTCCAGAAATTGGGGGATCGTTGCGATTCCAGATTTTAGATAACGAGGAAGGAAGAACAGAGCGAGCACGACGAGCGACATACCGGCAATGACTTCCCATGCCATCACAGAAAGGCCTTCCTTGAAAGCGCCGCCATTAAGGCCAACGAGTTGTTCGGTTGATAGATTGGTGAGAAGCAGGGAGCCGGCAATCACCAGTCCAGTGAGGCTGCGACCGGCCAGAAAGAAGCCGTCCTCAGTGTTAGTTGTCTTCCCCCGGGTGATCCACCACGTCAGGAAGGCCACGAGGCCGGTAAATAGAATGAAAGTTGCGATCGTCATAGCAAGATCTCAATCAGATGAAGCGGTTCACTCCGCGGAAAAAGCGTGCACCATCTTATGGTAATAGGTTTCCCCAGCCCTGAGCACGGCAGAGGGTGCCTCCGGATTATTGGGCGCATCAGGATAGTTCTCAGTCTCGAGACACAGCGCGGTGCGATGCTCGTAAACCACTCCTCCTTTGCCCGTCACAGTCCCGTCGAGGAAGTTTCCACCGTAAAACTGGATGGCCGGTTGATTCGTTGAAATGGTCATGACCCGCCCCGTTTCAGGGTCCTTGAGACGAGCCGCTTTGTTGAGTTCGCCATCTTTTTCGCCGCTCAATACCCAGGCGTGATCATATCCGGCTCCCAGTTTGAGTGCTTCGAAAGCTGCTTCAACGCGCTCACCGATGACATGGGCGGATCTAAAATCCATTGGTGTCTCGGCGACAGAGGCGACTTGTCCGGTTGGAATCAATCCAGCATCCGTGGGTAGATAATGCTCTGCATAGAGAGTCAGTTCATGATCATTGATTGAGGTCGTGGCGTCACCGCTCAGGTTCCAGTAGGAGTGGTGCACAACATTCAGAACCGTAGGAGCGTCGCTGGTAGCGCGCGCTTCCCAGATGAGTTCGTTTTTATCAGTCAGGGTGTAAGTGACCACAGTCGTAAGGGTGCCAGGATAACCTTCTTCGCCGTCAGGACTCACATAAGTAAGATTCACCCCTCGAGCTCCTTCGCCCTCAAAGCTCTCCCCTTTCCAGAGAACCTTGTCGAATCCCTTGATCCCTCCATGAAGATGGCAGGGGATACCGCCGGGATCGTTGTTGGTTGCCAACGTGTATTCTTTGCCGTCGAGCGTGAACTTACCGTCAGCGATGCGATTGCCAAACCGCCCTACCGTCGCGCCAAAGTACGATGTATTGGTGAGCCAACCTTCAAGCGTGTCGTAGCCGTGCGTCACGTCAGCGAGGGTGCCATTTTTGTCCGGAGTCGTCAGAGAAACAAGGATCGCGCCATACTCGGTTATCTTCGCCTCCATGCCGTTGGCATTGGCCAGGGTGAATATCTTAGCATCAGCACCATCTGGCATCTGCCCAAAAATCGCTTCAGAAACTGATTGGGCACCCTTAACGGGTTCAGTCTTAGGCTCACCGCCAGTAGATTCGCCTCCATTATCACAGGAACTCAGCAGCACGCTCATGGCTACAAGGGGTAAAACAAGGGTCAGGGATTTCATTGTGTTAGGGTTTTGTTTAATAAATTGATTCTAGGCAAGCTCACAAAGACTCGCAGTGGGCCCCGTTATCTGGGGATGTTATAAAACAATTGAGGTCGCGGCCAAACTTTTCCTGAAAAGATTTTTCGAGGTGATCCTTAAGCGCATCCGCAGCCTCGCCTTTGACGAGGGAAACAGTGGACCCACCAAAACCACCGCCAGTCATTCGTGAACCGATCAGGCCCTCATCGATGCCAAATTCATAGGCAGCGTCCACGAGCACGTCCAATTCCTCGCAACTGACCTCAAAGTCGTCCCGAAGCGATTCATGACTTTTTAACATCAAGTTGGCAATGCGATCAACTTGATCATTTCTCAGAGCATCTGCAAAGCTATCAACGCGATGCATCTCACTCACGACATGACGCGCCCGTCGATACAAAAGTTCGCCCAACCGTTCCCGGGCAGCTTCAACCTGTTCAATCGTGGCATCGCGAAAGGACTGGATCCCCAGAATCTCAGCCGCCTGCTCGCAGCTCTCGCGGCGCTGAAGATACTCGCCATCACTGAGAGCATGCTTCACCTGAGTATCGGCTGTTAAAACAGAAATGCACTCCGGCAAGGTAACATAGTCATAAGACAAATTGCGGCAGTCGAGGTGCAGCACCTGACCGACTTTCCCGGCACCACTGGCGAACTGGTCCATGATCCCACAGGGCACCCCAGCCCATTCGTGCTCCGCTTTCTGACAGATGAGGGCGCGCTCAACCACATTCTTCTGACATCCTGACAACTGCTCAATCAACATGGCCACTGCCATTTCTAATGCTGCGCTTGAACTTAGGCCGGCTCCGGCGGGCAGGTCCGAAGTGATCAACGCATCGAAGGTCGGTATAACAAGGCCCTCATTCTGATAACCGGCCATGACACCGAACACGTAATTTAACCACCGAGCTTCTTCAGGTCCCTCACGGAAATAATTATTGGGATCGAAACTTACCGGTTCATCTAGCCCATAGCCGTCCGGCAAGATCCGACTCCTACTGCTGCGGGAGCGGGCGAAATGAATAGTGATCGCTTTTTCGATCGCAATAGGCATGACACATCCATCCAAGTAATCGACGTGTTCGCCGATTAGATTGATCCTACCCGGAGCGCGAGAGACAAACTCTGGCGCTCTCCCAAAGACAGATTTGAACGATCCTCCGGCCGGCATAAGAAACCAGCATAAGAAGACTCTCACCACTTTTTCAATACTGACCCTGCCCGTATTTGGCAGTTTTTGGCTCGTTTTTGCAAAAAATCGACTTTCTACTCTTA
>Ga0160423_10000599_pt1 | contig 29715 bp, 18 predicted proteins | sample CRUFie14St8metaG_FD_108191 | JGI IMG/M metagenome (GOLD analysis project Ga0160423, IMG submission 108191) | Marine microbial communities from the Costa Rica Dome - CRUD Field 142mm St8 metaG | ecosystem: Environmental > Aquatic > Marine > Oceanic > Photic zone | place: Costa Rica: the Eastern...
AACGATCTGCTCAAGTTCCGCAACTTCGGGAAGAAGTCTCTCACCGAATTGGAGGAGCTCGTCGAAGGCAAGAACCTTGCGTTTGGCATGGATGTGAGCAAGTACAAACTCGAATCTGAGTAATCATGCGTCACGGAAAGAAATTCAACCACCTCGGCCGCAAGAGCGCACACCGCAAGGCGATGCTCTCCAACATGGCCTGCTCGTTGATCGAGCACAAGCGCATCACCACGACTGTGGCCAAGGCGAAGGAACTCCGCAAGTTTGTGGAGCCCCTTGTGAATCGCTCAAAGGACGACACGACGCACAGCCGTCGCGTGTGCTTCAGCTACTTGGGCAGCAAGCACGCGGTGACCGAGTTGTTCCGCGAAGTGGGCCCCAAGGTGTCCACCCGTGAAGGCGGTTACACGCGCATCATTCGTACGGGGAACCGTTTGGGTGACAATGCCGACATGTGCATGATTGAGCTCGTCGATTTCAACGAAATCTACGGCCGTGAAGAGAAGAAGAAGACACGTCGATCTCGCCGTGGCGGTGCCAAGAAAGCTGCTCCTGAGGCTGCTGCTCCCGCTGTGGAGGAAGCAGTGATCGTGGAAGAAGTTGCGGAAGCACCTGCTGCTGAAGAAGCGCCCGCTGCTGAAGAAGCACCTGCTGCTGAGGAAGCACCCGCTGCCGAAGCAGAAGAGCCCGCTGCAGACGACGCAGAAGGCGAAGAGAAGAAGGAAGACTGATTCCTCTTCGTCCATGACCTCAAAAAGGGAAGGCCACGGCCTTCCCTTTTTTGTTGGCATCGTGTGAACGAATCGTCGAACAAGGGGTGCTGAGAACCGCGCTCAAGGTACAGGAACACACTATCTTCGCCGCATGGTTCACAACCCTTTACCAGAAGACCCTGCAGTGCTTGTCTTGGCAGACGGCACCGTGTTTCAGGGCAAAGCGGCGGGAAGCCGTGGGACAAGTTTTGGTGAAATCGCCTTCAACACGGGGATGTATGGCTACCAGGAGATCTTCACAGATCCCAGCTACCATCGTCAAATTGTGGTGATGGCCACGGCCCACATCGGCAACTACGGTGTGCACGAAGACGAAACCGAGTCTTCTGGACCACGCGTGGCGGGTGTGGTGGTGCGCAACTTCTCTTCCATTGCAAGCCGTCCAGGCGGCAATGGCACCCTTCAGGACGATTTGGAGGGAAATGAAGTCGTGGGCATTCGGGATGTGGACACGCGTGCCTTGGTGACGCACATTCGCGAGAATGGCGCCATGAACGCCGTGGTGTCCAGCGACGGCACGTCCGTCGAGGAACTCAAGGCCAAGCTCGCAGATGTGCCTTCGATGGAGGGCATGGAGTTGTCCAGTCAAGTCAGCGTGTCTGAGCCCCGTGAGGCAGGCGAAGGAGGGGAGCACCGTGTGGCGCTGCTCGACTTGGGTGTCAAGGAGAGCATCGTGCGCTGTTTGGTGGAACGTGGTTGCCACGTCAAGGTGTTCCCATGGGACAGCAAGGCATCAGATCTACTCGCATGGAACCCCGAAGGCATCATGTTGAGCAACGGACCGGGTGACCCAGCTGCCATGCCTGGCGTGGTGAACGAGGTGCGCGAATTGGCAGCTTCTGGTGTGCCTGTGTTTGGCATTTGCCTTGGACACCAGGTTTTGGCGTTGAGCCAAGGATTGGCCACGGAAAAGATGTTCAATGGGCACCGTGGAGTGAACCATCCCGTGAAGAACCTCATCAGCGGCAAGTGTGAAATCACATCCCAGAACCACGGTTTTGTGGTCAGCCGCGGGGCACTCGAGACCGCCACAGATGTGGAGGAAACCCACGTGCACCTGAACGACAACACGGTGGCCGGCATTCGCATCAAGGGAAAGCCTGTCTTCAGTGTTCAATATCACCCGGAGGCTTCTGCGGGTCCACACGACAGCCGTTACTTGTTTGACGAGTTTGTCGCCAACATCGCAAAAGAGAAATCTGCCGTCTTGCAATGAACGACGGTCAATCCAAGGGACAGGGTCCCTTCTAATACATCTTACAGATGAGTTACATCGATTACGTTCACGCCCGCCAAATTTTGGATTCACGGGGCAACCCCACCCTGGAGGTGGAAGTTGGCACAGGTGACGGATCATTTGGCCGTGCGGCGGTTCCCTCTGGAGCGTCCACGGGTGTCCACGAAGCGGTCGAGCTTCGCGACGGCGGAGACGCCTGGATGGGCAAGGGCGTGGAGAAAGCCGTTTCTCACGTCAACATTGAATTGCAAGAAGCGCTTGTGGGCTTCGACGTCACCGACCAGCGTCTCATTGACGAGACCATGCTTGAAGTCGACGGCACGGAGAACAAAGGCAACTTGGGCGCGAACGCCATCCTCGGCGTGAGCCTCGCAGTGGCGCGCGCTGCTGCGGACTGCTTGGGCCAACCCTTGTACCGGTACGTGGGTGGGGTGAATGCCCGGACGTTGCCCGTTCCCATGATGAACATCTTAAACGGCGGCTCGCACGCGGACAACAAAATTGACATCCAGGAATTCATGGTGATGCCGGTGGGCGCTGAGACCTTCACGGACGGCTTGCGTATGGGCACGGAGATCTTCCACCACTTGAAGAGCGTGCTGAAGGGCCAAGGCCACAGCACCAACGTGGGTGATGAAGGTGGCTTCGCCCCCAACTTGGGAAGCAACGAAGAAGCCGTGGAAGTGGTCTTGCGGGCCATCGAGAAGGCGGGATACCGTCCTGGAGAAGACGTGCTTTTGGCCATGGACGCTGCGGCCTCTGAGTTCTACGACAAGGAAAGCGGCCTTTACAAGTTTGAGTCGACCGGAGACCAGCGCACGGGCGCTGAAATGGTGGACTTTTGGAAAGGCTGGTGTGACAAGTACCCCATCGTGTCCATCGAGGATGGATTGGACGAAGACGATTGGTCCGCATGGAAGCAATTGACCGACGTGCTCGGCGAGCGCGTTCAGCTCGTGGGCGACGACTTGTTTGTCACCAACGTGCGCCGTTTGTCTCGCGGCATCGAGGAGGGCGTAGGCAACTCGATTTTGGTCAAAGTGAACCAAATCGGAACCCTGTCTGAAACCATCGACGCCGTGAGCATGGCCCACCGTGCAGGTTACACCTCCGTGATGAGCCACCGCAGCGGCGAAACCGAGGACACGACCATTGCCGACTTGGCGGTGGCCTTGAACACAGGACAGATCAAGACGGGCTCTGCGAGCCGTTCCGACCGCATTGCGAAGTACAACCAATTGCTCCGCATCGAGGAGGAGTTGGGAAGCAATGCCCAGTACCTCGGGGTGGCCTTCCGTTGATTCCTGACCGAACGACATGAAAAAGGGCAAGCCAATCGGCTTGCCCTTTTTGCTTCGTGAAAATTCCGATCACATGCCGAATGGCATGTCTTGTTTCGCCCGTGGATTGAGGTCCCATCCCAGCACAATTTCGTGGGTCCCACCGGCAAAGGTTCGAATGTCCGTCGCCGTGAAGTCCCGGGTGTATCCAATGCGGAATTGTTTGTTGAGTCGGCATTGGGTGATGAGCACAAAGCTGCTCCCCGTGCGGTAGCCGAGCCCCAAGGTGTAGGTGTCGGATACGGTGGCGACCAAGTTGAGGTCCAAAATGGAAGGGACGTCTGGCGTGGAACGGAACAGGACAGAAGGGGACAGGGAGAGCCAGCTGTTGGCCCTGAGGTTCATCCCGCCTTGGGCGTACATGTGGTTCCTGTAGTAAGGGGAAATGCCTCCGTCGAGCGCCTTGTCAAATACAAAGAGCATCGGGGCAGAGAACCCCACAAACCAGTTGTTCCGGCGGAACAAGGCTCCAAATCCGAAGCGCGGCACCCAGGCACTGAGTTGCGTCCCTTGGTAAACGGGATCTGCAGGGTCGATGACGTCGATTTCACCGAGTCGTGCGCGGTACTGCAGCAGGCCGCCACGAAGGCCAAAGCTCAAGTCACTCTCTCCCATGTCCAAATGGTAGGCTGCATTGCCTGCAAGCTCAAAGGTGGACGTGATGCCCACACCGTCAATTGCAATGAGGCCACCGACCCCAAGCTCGCGGTTGGCAATGGCGCCGTGTGCCGAAAGAATGCCCGTGTTGGGCGCCCCGTCGAATTCCACCCATTGAAGGCGCTGCATGGCCATGGTTTCCCATTGGCCTGAAGCCCCCGCATAGGCAGGATTGATCAGGGTGCCATTGAAGAGGTATTGTCCGGTGAGGACGTCTTGTTGTGCCAGGGAGGTGAAGGTCCCAAGCACGCCGAGGGCGGCGAAGAGAAGAGAGCGTTGAAGCATCGTCTTGAGGGGGTGTTCAGACTTGTACATCAGCGGCGGAGATCAACGGTTTGACGGTAGGTGAGGCCATTCGCTTCGAACACCACGAAGTAGGTGCCCACGGGCAAGGGCCGGCCATTCAAGTTTGTGCCATCCCACGATTCGGAGATGTCGTTGGAAAGGAAGACCACACTGCCCCAGCGGTCAAAGACCGTGAAGGTGGTGTTCTCCAGCCAATCACAAGGGGGAATGCCAAGGTCGGGTCCCGCATTTCTCACTTGGTATACGTCGTTGAATGAATCGTTGTTGGGCGAGAAGCCTGTGGGCAGTTCGGGCACGGTGGGCGGTTCCGAGATGACCATGATTTGCTCGGCCGATGCAGTGTTGCCACAGTTGTCGACCATGGTGATGGTTCGAATCAACACACAATCGGGACCGTTGCATTCACCGCCTTCAAATTCATCGCTGGCGACAGCCGTGACGGAGCCACAGTTGTCCGTGACGTTCTCGAGCAGCGCGGCCTCATCGAAGGCGGGAATTTCACTGACACAGAACAGTTCGAGGGTCTCGAGCGCCTCCTGAAGCACAGGCGCTTCGTCGTCCACAAACGACAACTCCATGACGTAGTCCTCCGACACGTTGCCACACCCATCCGTCAGGGTGTAGGTGTATACCTCGGTCAGTGCACACTCGTCACCGAGCACCTCGCTCAAGACACTCGAAAGTGCGATGTCAGAGGCATTGGATTGGTTGTCTTCGAAGGACAGATCCGCCGCGCCAGGAGCCACCACTGTGGAATCACAGGAGAACGTCTCTGCACTCACCCAATTCGTGAATACTGGCGCTTCAACATCTTCGACCAAGATGTTTTGCTGCACGGAGCTGGCGTTGCCACAGGCGTCCGTGACAGAGTACGTGCGTCCGAGGAGGTATGAGCCCGGACAGTATTGCTCCAATGTGTCTGTCACGCAATCCACCAAAGCGTCGCTGCAGTTGTCAGTCCAAACAATGCCTTCCGCATTGCACACCGGCACATCCGCAGGTGCGTTGACCACCACATCCTCTGGCCACGACACCAAATCAGGCGCAAGGGAGTCCACGAAGTTCACCACTTGAATCCAAGGCTCGGAAACGTTGCCACAGACATCCGAAGCCAACAAGGTCCAAGTCAAGGTCATCTCCGCGGGGCATGCGCCAGGGAGGGTGTCCAGGGTTTGGGTGACTTCAAAATCGTTGTGGTCCGTCCACGCAGGCGCAACGGGCTCCCAAACGCTGTCGCAAGGCAACAGGAGGTCTGCGGGCTCCTCCAACCAGACAGGGGCATCGTTGTCAAACAGCTGCACAGGTTGAATCCAATTCTCTTCGTTCCCAGCGAGGTCCTGCACGGACCAAGTCAACACGACTTCTTCGATGCAGGGTTCCAACGCTTCCAACGTGTCAATCTGGACAGACACAACCAAATCGTCGTTTTGCGTGCAGCTGTCCATGTACACGAGTTCACTTTCCCACACGTCGAGCAACAGAGAATCTCCCCAAGCGAGGCTTGTGCCCGCGGGTCCTACGTCGATGGTGGGCGCGAGTTGATCCAACACGGTGATTTCTTGGGTCGCTTCGGCCGTGTTCCCACATCCGTCCTGTGCCATCCATGTGACGAGCAGCGTCCACTGGTTTGCCCCAAGTCCGCTCAAGGTGTCGAGTTGGGCAGTGAGGGTCACGTCCGAGCAAGCATCCGTGGCCACGGCCGAGTCAAGCAGCGTGGGTGCGTTGCATTCCCACGTCGTGGGTTCTGGGACAAACGTGAATTCGGGCGCTTCCTCGTCCACAATGGAAATCACTTGCACGCCTTCGACAAGGTTGCCCGCATCGTCGGTCACGGTGAATGTGCGCGTCAACGTGCTTGCCCCTTCACATGGGCCTGGCGTGGTTTCGTCCACGTAAGTCCAAGAGGTCGTTCCGCAGTTGTCCAAAATCACAGGTTCCGTCAGCGGCACCTCGGCATTGCAGGCCACGGTGTCGTTCTCAGGGAAGACCACCTCAGGCGCAATCGTGTCCACCACTTGAATCACGCGCTCGTGCATGGTGTTGTTGCCGCAAGCGTCTTCTGCAGTCCAAGTTTGGATGACCTCGTAGTTGCCGAGGGCATTGCCCAACACGGTGTCGGTGGCCAAAACCAAGGTCACCTCGCTGCACACGTCTTCTGCCAAGGGTTCATCCGTGGGCAGCGCCTCGTCACAGGAAACGGTGAGATTTTCCGGCGTCGTGACCCAAACAGGGGCAATGGTGTCCACCACGTTTACGGTGACCAACATGGAATCGGCATTGCCGGAAAAGTCGGAGATGATGTATGTCCGGGCCAACGTGATGGCGCCTTCGCAAAGGCCAGGCGTCATCACATCGTTGGTTGTGACAAAGACACTGTCAGAACAGGCGTCCACAGCCTCGACCGGCAACGGACTCAGGTCTTCCCCGCATTGGCGTGTTTCGTCGCTCCAGGTCGTCAAGAAGGTGGGCGGCGTGGTGTCAACCACGTTCACGATTTGGGTCGTGTCCGTTTCATTGCCACATGCATCTGTTGCCGTGAACGTTCGAATCACGGTGTAGTTGTTGGCATTTGAACCGTCCACCACGGATTCGCTGACCGACACCGTCGTGGTGCCGCATGCGTCTTCCGCCTCGGCCAAAACGGAGGGCAACGCCTCGTCACATTCGACCGTCACGGCTTCGGGGACCGCGGTGAAGTACGGAGCAACGGTGTCCACCACTTGAATCAGCTGAGAGGACTCAAGGACATTGCCGTTGGCGTCCGTCGCGGAGAACGTGCGCGTCCACAGCCCAGAGCCGAGGCATTCGCCTTCGCTGAAGAATTCATCGACCAGATTCACCGTGACCATGTCACTGCATGCGTCGGCCGCAGTGGGCATGGTTGTGTCCAACGCTTCGCCACAGGCCATGGTGTAATCCTCAGGGAAGGTCACCCATTCTGGGCTCACCGTGTCCTCCACGTGAACCACGTGTTCGTGTTCCGCGATGTTGTCACAGTCGTCCACGGCTTGAAAGGCAAAGACCAAATCGTACACCCCTGTAGAGACATCTCCCACGGTGTCCACTTCCCAGATGATTTGAGGGGTGGCACAGTTGTCGGTCGCCGTGGGGGGCACGAGCTCGTACACGTCGGTGCATTCAATGGTGACATCCTCAGGCAGGAAGTCCCATTCAGGAGCTTCGTTGTCCGTCAGCAGGATGATTTGTTCTGCTTGAGACACGTTGTTGCAAGCATCCACAGCAGTGTAGGTTCGAAGGATGGCAGAGATGGGGAGGGTGCATCCTCCGCTGAACGATTCATCGGTCCAAACCAAGGTCGTCACCTCTGAGCACGCGTCGGTCGTGCCGGGAATGGGGATTTGGGTGAAGTTTTGGGAGCAAGACAAATCCACTTCTTCCACAAGATCCACAAAGACCGGCCCTTGGGTGTCTACTTGGGTAAGGGTTTGGACCACTGTGTTGACATTGCCCGCATCGTCCGTGGCTGTGAATGTCCGCTCGAGACGGAGCAAACCACAAAAGCCAGGAAGCGTGTCCGTCGTCACCTGAATGTCGACGGGTCCACAGGCGTCTGAGGCCAAAGCCATGTCCTCGGGCCAAGCATCGGTGCATTCCACAATGGCATCAGCCGGCACAAACGAAAATTCCGGTGCAGAGGTGTCTTGCACCGTGATGGTCTGCGTGGCGCTCGAGCTGTTGCCCGCATCGTCCGAGGCGGTAAAGGTTCGTGTGATGACGTAGTTGCCGGTGGCATTGCCAGGCGTCGTTTCGTTTGACACCTCCACGGTCACCTCTCCACAGTTGTCCGCGGCCAGGGCGTCGTCCATCAGGATCTCATCAGAGCATTCAACCGTGTAGTCGGCGGGCACAAAGGTGAACTCTGGCGCCGTGGTGTCCTGAACCGTGATGGTCTGAGCGGCAATTGAGCTGTTGCCCGCATCGTCGGTTGCGGTGAACGTACGTGTGATTACGTAGTTGCCTGCAGCGTCTCCAGCGGCAACTTCGCTTGTCACTTCCATGGTGACCTCGCCGCAGTTGTCGGAGGCCGTGGCGTCTTCCATCGGCATCTCGTCTGAGCACTCTACAGTGTAGTCAGCCGGCACGAATGTGAACTCAGGAGCCGTGGTGTCTTGGACGGTGATGGTCTGCGTCGCAGAAGAACTGTTGCCCGCATCGTCTGTTGCCGTGAAGGTGCGCACGATGACATAGTCGCCTGCAGCATCTCCAGCGACAATCTCGCCCGTCACTTCAATGGTCACCTCTCCGCAGTTGTCCGCGGCTGTGGCATCGTCCATTGGCATGACGTCGGAGCATTCCACCACGTAGTCAGCCGGGACGAAGGTGAATTCAGGCGACGTGGTGTCCTGTACGGTGATGGTCTGCGTGGCTGACGTGGCATTGCCAGCATCATCGGTGGCCGTGAAGGTGCGCGTGATGACGTAATTGCCCGCGGCATCGCCAGCCGTTGTTTGGCTTGTCACTTCAATGGAGACTTCACCACAGTTGTCAGATGCCGTGGCGTCGTCCATCGGCATCTCGTCCGAGCACTCTGCGGTGTAGTCTGCCGGCACATTCAGGATTGGGGCTGTGGTGTCCACCACGGTGATGGTCTGGGAGGTCGAGGTGCTGTTGCCCGCATCGTCAGTTGCGGTGAAGGTGCGCGTGATGACGTAGTTGCCAGTGGCGTTGCCTGACGTCGTTTCGCTTTCCACTTCGATGGTGACTTCTCCGCAGTTGTCGGAGGCTGTGGCGACGTCCATCGGCATCTCCTCAGAGCACTCGACGGTGTAGTCGGCCGGCACGAAGGTGAACTCCGGCGCCGTGGTGTCTTGCACGGTGATGGTCTGCTCGGCAGACGTGCTGTTTCCCGCGTCGTCCGTGGCGGTGAAGGTGCGGGTGATGACGTAGTTGCCTGCAGCATCTCCCGCGGCAGTTTCGCTCGTCACCTCCATGGTCACTTCTCCGCAGTTGTCGGAGGCTGTGGCGTCGTCCATCGGCATCTCGTCTGAGCACTCGACGGTGAAGTCAGCCGGCACGAAGGTGAACTCAGGGTCCGTGGTGTCGACCACATTAAAGGTTTGTGTGGCTGAGCTGCTGTTGCCGGCATCGTCTGTGGCGGTAAAGGTTCGAATCACCGTATAGTTTCCTGCAGCGTTCCCGGGAATGACCTCATCGCTGTAAGTGAGTTCCACGGTGCCGCACGCATCGTTGGTGGATGGCTCCGAGTAGGGGAGGTCTTCTGAACACTCGACGACAGCATCTTCCGGCACGGAAATGAACTCTGGAGGCGTGGTGTCCTGCACCGTGATGGTTTGAGAGGCCGAGGTGCTGTTGCCTGCGTCGTCTGTTGCGGTGAAAGTTCGGATCAGCGTGTAATTGCCGATGGCATCGCCGAGAATGGTCTCAACCTCAACGGCCACGCTTGTGGGTCCACAGAGGTCAAAGGCTTCCGCCAAATCCAGGACCAACCCATCGGAACATTCCGTGGTGTAGTCTGCGGGCACATTCAGGATTGGGGCGGTGGTGTCCACCACGGTGATGGTCTGCGACGTGGAGGTGCTGTTGCCCGCATCGTCCGTGGCGGTAAAGGTTCGTGTGATCACGTAGTTGCCGGTGGCATTGCCAGGCGTCGTTTCGTTTGACACCTCCACGGTCACCTCTCCACAGTTGTCTGCAGCCACGGCGTCGTCCATCGGCATCTCCTCGGAGCACTCGACGGTGTAGTCGGCAGGCACGAAGGTGAACTCGGGCGCCGTGGTGTCTTGCACGGTGATGGTCTGCGAGGCAGACGTGCTGTTTCCCGCGTCGTCTGTGGCGGTGAAGGTGCGCGTGATGACGTAGTTGCCTGCAGCATCTCCCGCGGCAGTATCGCTCGTCACTTCGATGGTGACTTCTCCGCAGTTGTCCGACGCTGTGGCGTCGTCCATGGGCATTTCATCCGAGCACTCGACGGTGTAATCGGCCGGCACATTCAGAATTGGGGCGGTGGTGTCCACCACGGTGATCGTCTGCGATGTGGAGGTGCTGTTGCCCGCATCGTCGGTTGCGGTGAAGGTGCGCGTGATGACGTAGTTGCCTGTGGCGTTTCCTGGCGTCGTTTCGCTTTCCACCTCGATGGAGACTACTGCGCAGTTGTCAGAGGCAGTGGCGTCGTCCATCGGCATCTCCTCGGAGCACTCGACGGTGTAGTCGGCAGGCACGAAGGTGAACTCGGGCGCCGTGGTGTCTTGGACAGTGATGGTTTGCGAGGCTGAGGTGCTGTTGCCTGCGTCGTCTGTGGCGGTGAAGGTGCGGGTGATGACGTAGTTGCCTGAAGCATTGCCCTGGGTGGTGATGCTTGACACCTCCACGGTCACCGGACCGCAGGCATCGATTGCAGTCGCAGCCTCCATGGGCATGTCGTCAGTGCATTCGACCGTGTAATCGGCAGGCACCGTTGTGAATTCAGGCGCGGTGGTGTCCTGGACGGTGATCGTTTGGGAGGCAGAGGTGCTGTTGCCCGCATCGTCGGTGGCTGTAAATGTCCGGGTCAAAGTGTAGTTGCCGGTGGCGCCGCCAGGGGTGGTGACGCTTGAAACCGAAATGGAAACGTCACTGCAGTTGTCCTGGGCTGTCGCATCCAACAGCGTCAAATCCTCAGAGCACTCGATTGTGTAGTCGGCAGGCACAAACGTGAACTGAGGTGCAGTGGCGTCGACGATGGAAATCAATTGCACGGCCTGCGCGATGTTGCCTTGGGCGTCGGTGGCTGTGAACGTTCGCGTCAACAGATGCTCCCCCAGCGCCACTTCAAGGGCCAAATCGTCAGACACCTCCACGGTGACGGCCGTGCAGTTGTCAGTGGCCACAGCCACTTCAAAAGGAATGTCGTCCTCACACGACAAGGTCAGATCCTCGGGGACCGACACAAAAGCGGGAGGCGTGGTGTCAGAGACGGACACGGTTTGGGGCGTAGAAGCGGCATTTCCGCACGCATCGACTGCGGTGTGAATGACATTCAATTGGTACACACCTGTGCTTGGTGTCCCCACGGTGTCAATGCTCAATTCCCAGCTGACCGCGGAGCAGTTGTCCTGCGCGTCGAGGTCGGTGGGACTCCAGATTTGGTCGCATTCGATGGAGAGGACTTCGTCAAACACAGATCCAATGACGGGCGCTTCAGTATCCCGGATGGAAATGACCTGTTGGGCATCCGCCATGTTGCCACAGGCATCGATTACCGTGAAAGTGCGAATCAAATCGTAGTTCGAGGCACATTCGCCAAAGAGGGTGTCTGTGGTTGTGGTGATTTCGAAGGAGGAGCAATCGTCGGTGGCGACAGCGTCTTCCAACATGGGCTCTTCGTCACACGAGAAGGAGGTGTCTGCCGGAACGTACGTGAAGAAGGGCAGGTCGTTGTCTGTAACCGTCACGGTTTGGATCTCGAGGGTCGAGTTTCCGCACAAGTCCGTGGCCAAAAAGCGACGCTCCAAAATGCGTTCTTGAGGACAGTCCGTGGGCGGCAGCGAATTGAATGTGGTGAGGGTGATGTCTTCTTCGGCGGTGCAGTTGTCGGTTACGGAAGCCGGGGGGTACACAAACTCACTTCCACAGGGCAAAATCACGTCTGCGGGCAACGCGATGGTCGGCGGAGTGAGGTCTTGCACGTAAATGGTTTGGGCGCCCGTGGCGGTATTCCCGCAAAGGTCCTCGGTAGAAAAGGTGCGGTGAATGGTGTATTCGCCAGGACAGTCCCCTGGTTCGGTGACCTGCTCGCCTTCAACGACTGTGAGTGAACCATTGCAGGCATCGGTTGCTGTGGCCGGCGCGAAAGTGGGGCCGACGTCACAACTGAACACCGCATTGGACGGCACATTCAAGACAGGGTCTACCACGTCAATCACTTCTACGGTTTGGGTGTGCTGGCTGGTCAATCCACAGCCGTCGGTGGCCGTGAAGGTGCGAATGCGGGTGAACTCACTTGGGCAATCTCCGTTGATGAACGTTTCCGTCATGGTGAGGGATGCCGTGCTGCAATCGTCTGTGGCGAACACAGTGGTCAGGGCATCCAGCTCCTCGAGTTCCACAGGACAATTCAAGGTGTAGTCGTTGGGAAGGTCCTGAAGAAGAGGGGCGGTGTCGTCGGTGACGTCAACCGCACCTTGGATTTGGTCAAAACCCTGCAGGTTGCCCACGAAAAACTCCACCACCGCATCGTTGTCAGACGCGCAGATGGAAGAGGTTTCTGCACACGACGTGAATTCCAGAGTCGACACGCCGAGGCCCCCATAGATGGTGCCATTGACGCAAGCTGACCAATCGAAAGCACCGCCGAGTCCTTGCTCCGCATTCACCCCGTTGGCGCCTGCACCCACCTGCAACGGATAACCCAGGAGGGAGTTGGAGGACTTGAGGTAGATGATTTGTCCCTCCAAGTCACCGCCGCCGACCAGTTTGCTGATGTTGGGGCGAAGGTTCCAAATGGTCCACCCGTCGACGACGTCGTCGTTGGCCGCAGCGTCGTTGACGTTCCCGCCCGAAGCCGTCCACTCTGCACCTGAGCCGTTAAGCTCGTAGTAGAAGTCCACCTCAAGGCTCGCATTGATGTTGCTGATGTTGAAGACCGTTCCCTGCAACCGCGCCACGTTTTCGGGGTACACCGTCCAGGTCAAAGGGCTGCCGAGGTCGTTGAAGTGGTTGGAGGGGGTCAGTCCTGTGGAACTGAATTCACCCAGCTGAATCGTGCCAAGGTTCGAAGGAAGGCCGACAGGTCGAACGCCAGAGCACGACTCAGCGCTGCCGGTAGTATACTTGAACGTGCTCGCCCAATAGCCCTGTGTGCAGGTGTTGTTGAAGGCAGGGAAGGGAGGGACCGCCTGCAGGGGATCTCCTTCAGAACAGGAAATCTCGAGGGTTTCCAAGGTTTCCGCCACAAAAGACAAATCGCAGGTTTCACAACTCGTTTGGGCTGTGACTTGCGAGGCGTGGAGACCGGTCAAGAGGATGCCAAAGGCAAGGAGTACATTTCGAAGCATGGTCACTGACAGTGTTGGTTGCGCGCGTCAAATGATAATATACATAAAATTATATCATTTTTAGCGACTTAACCCTCACTGAGTGAATAACTTTTGGTGAAATGCGAACAAAACAATTCCCGCAGCCACGCCCACGTTCAGCGAGGCTGTCTTGCCTTTCATGGGGATGGACACGGTGGTGTTGCAGTGCTTGAGCACGTCCGCTGAAATGCCTGCGTGTTCGTCGCCCAAAATCAAGCACGTGGGCGTCGTGCCTTCGAGGCTGTTCAAGGGGGCGTTCCCCTTTTCCGACACGGCCACAGGGGAGAGGCCAAGGTTGGCGGCCAGTTGAATGGCCTCGTCCATGCGCTTGGCACGGCACATGGGAAGGCGCAGCAAGGCGCCTGCCGAGGACTTGACCGCGTCTTCGTTGATGGGGGCGGATCCCGTCATGGGCACGAGGAGTCCCGTGGCCCCAAAGCACTCCGCGGTGCGGGCGATGGCGCCCAAGTTGCGGACATCCGTGACCCCGTCCAGAGCCACAATCAAGGGTGTTTCGCCGCGCTCAAAAGCCCCCAGCACGACTTCGTCGAGCGGCTGGAATTCGATCGGCGAGGTGAACGCGATGACCCCTTGGTGATTCTTTCGAGTCACGCGGTCCAAGCGTTCCTTTGGCACCGCTTGGGCAGGTACGTCCAAGGCGCGACACTGCCGAAGGATTTCCGACATTTCGTCGGTTTGCTTCCCCTTGAGGAACAGCACGCGCTGAAGGGGTTTGGCTTCCTCCAACGCTTCGAGGACAGGGTGAATGCCAAAGAGAAAAGTCCGTTCAGAAGGGCGTCGATGCATGGAGAGAAAATCGAGGAAGGGCGGAACATCCCGCGCGGCGAAGGTACGTGCCGTCGCGGTCAATCCCCGCGCACACGGCCGTTTCTCCAATTGCTCACGCCGCGGTCCCACACCGATCGAAATTGAATGCTTCGCTGGAGTTCATACGCGTTGTCGTCGAGCAGGGTGCGGCGCTTTCGGAAGTGGAACGTCAGGGCGTTTGCCGTGCCCTCTTCGCCGTAGATCCAATACTCGTTCCAGGTGTCGCGACGGATGCGTTGGGGCACCCCAAACACAATGTGCACCATGCCCCGGTCGGACCGCCATCCCTCCACCAAGCCGGAGAAGCTTGCGTTGGCTTCCTCCACGCGACCGTAGTAGGTGTTGAGCAGGCTGCGGGCGTTTTCCGTGGATGGGGTGCAGGCCAACCAGAAGGCATCCAGGGCTTGCTTGGGGTGTTGCGCCTGGGTCAGTTTTTGGAACTCCGAGCGCGAGGCGATGTACCTCAATGGGGCCATGAGTTCCATGGGTTCCATCACGTTGGGAAACGCGAGAGGTCGGCCATGGATGCGAAGGGCTAGTGCCGTGTTGTCGAGTTCGAGGAGGGTGGTTCCGTCAGGCACCCCGAGCACAATCAGGCTGTCGGCTTGCATGGCACCCAATGGGGTGGGGCTGAGGGTGTCCCAGCGCAGGCGCGTGCTGCTGAAAGGTGGAGGGGGAAGCTGAGCCGGGGCCGGGGCGTTGGACAGCCGCCACGTCAAAGGCAGGGTGGCCCCGGCAGGCGGCGTGGGAGGAAGGAGGAAGGTCAGGGTGTCGCCCACCGTGGCCTGCTGGCCCGCCAGGGCCCAGTCTTTTTGGGTACTCCAAACCAACACATCCGAGGGCCCCCATGCATCGGGTGGTCCGAGCAGGCGCCTTGTGGACCAGGACGCATTCCGCAACACATCCACCACTTGCAGGTCCAGGCGCTGGAGCCCCCATGCTTCTTCGAGTGTCCAACGTTGATGAAGCAAGCGTGGGCTGTCGGCCCACGCCGTGTCCAAAAGGTGCCACGTGGTGTCTGCCACCGACACCTGCAGCTGCGCGACAAAAGGCGCCGTGGCATCGAGCCGGCTGTAGAGAAGCTCTTCTCGCGGGATGTTCAGGTAGACATCCACTTCGCCCTTGTCTAGTTTGCGATGGAGCGTGAGTTCGGGGTGCAGGGTCGACGCTTCGCGGTCGTAGGGGCGGCGTTGCGACGGGGTTTGGAGGGAGGTCGTGGCGCACCCCAGCAGCATCGTCACCCCGAGGGCGAGGCCAAAGACGTGGGGAGTGCTCGTGCGCTTCACACTTCGAAGGTACGTGGGTGTAACCTTTTGGGATGCGCGCCCGTAACGGAAGTCAGGTTCTTTTTTCCATTCAAATCCATCTGACATGCAACGTACCCTTCGAATTGCCGCCCTCGTGTTGTTGACTGCTGCCGCACTCAGCTCTTGTGGAACCCTCTACGACCAGTGTGCAGCCTATGCAGAAACGCCGACTGCGGAGACGCGTTAAACGCGCGTGAACGCAAACGACAAGTTCTGTTCGAGGTCCGGATGAAGGCTTTTTGCCACCGGACACGCACGGGCAACACGTTCTAGCACGGCCAAATCTTGGTCGCTCGCCTCGGACGACACCTCTATCTCAAAAGCAATGGCAATGGCAGCCACCCTCCGGGGTTGGGCTGCCATTGTTTTTTGGACTTTGGCGTCAAGGCGCACCAGGTCATACGGCTTGCCTTCGACGTGGATGCCCATGATGGTGGCGACACATGCCGCCAAGGAGGTGCTCAGCAGATCGGTGGGGGAAAACGCTTGGCCCAATCCGTGGTTGTCGGTGGGGGCGTCGGTGAGGACCGTTTCTCCCGAGGCCAAATGCGTGTTGGTCGTCCGCAGCGGGTGCTGGTACGACACGGTGTAGTTCCATTGTTCTGCCATGTGTGCAAGATGCAACGCGACCTGTCCGGAGCCAACCGCAAACCGCCTAACTTCGCTTGACATGCGTTGCCTTCGTCCGTTCATTCATCACCTTCTGCTCTTGCCTGCGCTTGCGATGCTGTCGTGGGCTGCGCGGGGACAATCGGCCACCGGGCTGGATGCGGTGTATGGCGAAGGGGTGGATGTCGTGCTGACCGATGCGGCGCGGTTTCACGTCACGCTCCACAGCCAGGGTGCGGGGTTTGGGGTGCAGCGCGGCACGTTTGACGGTGCCTTTGTGCAGCGCGGTTGGCAGGGGGAGCTCGTGTTTGTGCGCCATCCCAAAGAAGAGAAAACGAGAAACCCCGTCTATGAAGAGAGCTTGCCCTACGTGTTTGGCAAGGTGAATGCCCACCACGCGTTGCGGGTGCAGCGCTACCGCACCGAGATGGTGGCCGAGAAGTACCGCAAGAACGGGGTCAGCGTGATGCGTACGCGGCAGTACGGGGCAGTGCTGGGCATTGCCAAGCCGGTGTATTTGGAGATTGGGTATCCCGAGATTCCCTACACTTCGCTGGAGGTGGAGCGCTACAATCCGGAAGTCCACTTTTCGGACCGCATTTACGGACGGGCCCCTTGGGTCAACGGGCTGGAGAGTTTGGGGTTGAACCCTGGTTTTTGTTGGAGTGAGGGCATGGCCTTTGAATTCCACGACGCCCGAACGACCACGCGAACCCTTGAGGCCGTCGTCCATGCAGATGTCTATGTGCAGCCCGTCGAGATCCTGGCCAGCGAGTTCGTTCGCCCCAACCGCGTGCACCTGACGTTTGTGTTGCGGTACGCGTGGGGTGCACAATGGTCAGCCAAGGGTTTGGGTGACGTGATGCGTTGAACAATCCTTTCCGACCTTTGTCTTTCCAAGCATCGACGAACAGCATGTCTGCGACCCCTCCAGCATCCAACAATTCCGCGCCCAAGGCGCGCGTGCCCAAGCCCAAGTGGCTTCGCGTCAAACTCCCCACAGGAGAGGCGTACCGCGAGGTGCGCAACATTGTGTCGGAACACAAGCTCCACACGATTTGCGAAAGCGGCCACTGTCCCAACATGGGGGAGTGCTGGGGTGAAGGGACGGCGACGTTCATGATTTTGGGCAACATCTGCACGCGCAGCTGTGGCTTCTGCAACGTGAGCACGGGCAAGCCGTTGGAGGCCGATCCATTCGAGCCCGGCCGTGTGGCCAACTCGGTCAAATTGATGGGCGTGAAGCACGCGGTGATCACGTCGGTGGACCGCGACGACTTGGCGGACGGAGGGGCGGAGATTTGGGCCCAAACTGTGCGCGCCATCCGCCATCAAAGCCCAGGTACCACCCTGGAAACCTTGATTCCGGATTTTGCCGGCAAGTGGGACAATCTGCAGAAGATCATCCAGGTCGCACCCGAAGTGGTGTCGCACAACCTCGAGACCGTGCGTCGCCTCACCAAAGGCGTCCGGATCCAGGCCAAATACGACCGCAGCCTCGAAGTGCTCAAGCGCCTCGGCGACGTCGGCCTTCGCACCAAAAGCGGCGTGATGCTCGGTCTTGGCGAGACGTTTGATGAAGTGGTGGAGACCATGGAGGACTTGCGTTCTGTGAATTGCCAAGTCGTCACGTTGGGCCAATATCTGCAGCCCACGCCCAAGCACCTTCCGGTGGCGGAGTTTGTGCATCCAGACACCTTTGCCGAGTTGGACGAGATCGGCCAAAAAATGGGCTTCCGCCACGTTGAAAGCGGGCCGCTTGTTCGGTCTTCTTACCACGCGGAAAAGCACGTGCTGTAAGCCAAGCATTCCTGCACTTTATGCTTTCATTTGAGGGGCTCTCGGACGACGAGGTGCATCTCCTTCCGCGCGAGGCGACTTTTTCCGCCTTCTCGCGGTTCTTCTGTTGTAACTTTCCTCCGATTTCGAAAGAAGCCTGATAAAGACTGAATCCATGAAGTTGACTTCAACACTTCGCAGCTTGGCTGCGGGCACCGCGGTTTTGGCCCTCTCTGCTTGGGGCATCTCAACCTTGGTCCAAACTGACTCTACAACTTTCTCACCTCGCCCCGAGGCGGCTGCAGCGCAGCCCGACGGTGCCATGGAAATCCGCCGCATGCTCGTGGGGGACGCCAACGGCAACATCGACCACGAAGGGTTGCAGGAATTGCGCCGCGCGGTGGCCAAAGCGGCAAGCAAGCAAGCGGAGGCCAAGGCCAGCTCGTTGTCTTGGCACGAACTCGGTCCCGATAACATCGGGGGTCGCACCCGCGGCATCGCTGCAGTGGGCAACAACACCCTCTATGCAGGTGCGGTGTCCGGTGGCCTCTGGAAGTCCACCAACCGGGGTGACAACTGGAACCAGGTGCTCACTTTCCCCAGCTTGATGGTGGGTTCTGTGGCCGTTGCAGGCAACGGAACCATTTACGTCGGCACCGGCTCCAACTTCGACGGAGCGGGAGGTCAAGGTGGTTCAGGTTTCCGCGGAGACGGCATTTGGATGTCAGAGGACAACGGAGCAACGTGGACCATGGTGGACGGCACCGATGGGTACGACGCCACCGACGCCCTCGCAGCCGACCCCAACAACGACGAACGCGTGTGGTATGCATCTGTCGATGGATACGGCAGCATCACCAATGGCGTGTTGGCTGAGGTTCCTGGCGGAGGCAACAGCCCGAGCAATGCTTCCGATGTGGCCATTGCGCCCGACGGCAGCTACTGCTTGGTGGCCGGCGTGAATGGCCGGGTCTACCGCTCCATTGGAGGCGACTTCACCAACCTGGAGTTGATTTCTGCAGGTGGAGGCACCAACGGCAACTTGCCCCAGTCTGGCGTGGGACGCGCCCGCGTGGACATTGCCCTGACTGCGAACGAAAATGGCACGCACAATGCCTTTGCCATGTACGCCACCTCGGGTGGTCTCTTCTATGGGTTGTTCTACAGCGGAGGAGACGGCGCAGGAGGCACATGGGAAGAAGTTTGGCCCGGTGAAATTCAGACGGCCACACCGCTCCCACGTTCACAAGGCATCTACGATTTGGCACTCGGCATTTCATTGAGCGATCCGACCCTCGCATACGTGGGCGGCATCGAAATCTGGCGCTCTGGACCCAACCAGCAAGCTGAACAAGCGGCGGCGGCATTCGACGCGCCTGGGTTCAACTTCGGGGTGCACGCCGACGTGCACGAAGTCATCTTCGTGGACGACAACACACCCCACGGCACCATGTACGTGGCGACAGATGGTGGCATCTACCGTTCCGACGACAACGGATACAGCTACACGGCTTGCAACCGCAACTACAACGTGACGCAGTTCTACGGCATGGCCCACAGCGCGGGCACAGGCGTGTTGGGCGGAACGCAAGACAACGGCTCACTCTTCATCCCAGGCGACGGCTACTTCTTGAGCGACGAAATGGGGGTGGAAGTGCACGGTGGTGACGGCTTCGATTGCGCCATCAGCATGGTCACTGAAGCAGAAGGCTACGACTACGCTTGGTTTGCCGCTTCACAGAACGGTGGCCTTGTGCGTGGTACGCTTGCCCCGGGCCAAATCAACAATACCGGTGGTTTCTACGACGGCAACTTCACGGACCTCTTCACAGAAGAAGGTGACCTCGGCCAGTTCTACACCTGCCTCCGCCTGTACGAGGACTTCGACGATGAGTACAGCGAAAACAACGTCATCTTGGTCAACACCTTTGGACAAGACACCACAGGCGGAACGTTTGAGATGGCCACTGCGAGCCAGAACCTGCCCTTCACGTACGAAATGGGAGAGGACGAGACGTTGCACTTCTTCGACTCCATCGCACGCCCTGAGCGCATTCTGGATGCACCCTTGACGGAAGACCCAGATTACTTCTGGCTCGATCCGCAAGAAGGCGTCGAAGACATCCAGTGTGTGGTGACTTCAGACACCGTGGGTTTTGAAACGACCGAGATTGTGACGGAGATCATCGACACGGATTCGGTGTTCACGTACGTCGATGAGAACGGTGACAGCTTGTATTACGTGTTCGACGTGCCGACCGGCATGTTTGACACCACCTACGTGGAAGAGCCCATCGTCAACACCACGGAGGTGTGCGACACCGTGTACGTGCACGCTGCAGACGTGCTCTACAACATTCCTGAGCGCATCCGCGTGAAGGATCCTTACAACAGCATGTTTGTGTTGGGTTTGAACGGTGGTTTGGGTGTGTGGATGACGCGTGAGGCGCTCAACTTCAACACCACGCCTTCATGGATTCGCATTGCAGAAGCACCTGCTGGAGGCTCTGGCACTAAGGCCATTGAGTTTGTGGAGCAGGGAGAGGAAGCTGGCGATGTCATGTTCTACACAGGCTGGAACGGTCAAGTCACACGTGTGACCGGCTTGCGCAACGTGTACAGCCAGGAAGACGTGAGCGAGTTGGAAGTGACCAACATCTTGAGCAGCGCGGGTGCTGCCGTGACCGGCTTGAGCGTGGATCCCAACGATCCCAACCACGTGGTCATCTCTGTGGGCGGCTACGGCGCCAACGGCGCAGGAAAGGTGCGTGAGACGTTCAACGCCCTCAGTGATGACGTGCAGTGGGACAACATTTGGACGGGCAACGGTCCGAATGGTCTAGGCCTCAACTTCAACAACATTCCTTGCTACGATGTCGTCATCGACGCCAACGATCCCTCCACGATTGTGGTGGGCACCGAGTTTGGCATCTTCGTGAAGAACGGCGACGCCAACTGGGAAATCAGCAACATCGGCATGGAGAACGGCCCTGACGGTGTGACTGCACCTGTGTTCGACCTCAAGCAGCAGTTCCGCAGCTCGCACCCATGGAGCAACATCACCAACGGTGGTGCCATCTACGCAGGCACACACGGCCGCGGCATCTTCGTCAACGGCATTGCGTCTGATGTGGAGGAAGAAGAGTTGGTCGCGGAGGAAGCCACGTGGAATGTCTTCCCGAACCCCGTGGTCGGGGAGGAGCTCAACTTGCCCACAGCAGGATGGCAGGGTCAGGCACGAGTCGAAATCTTCGACCTCACAGGTCGCCGCTGGGTCAATGATGTGACCAACGTGGGCGGCGTGGATCGCGTGCGCACCGACGTGCGCGAGTTGCCCTCCGGCTACTACGTGGTTCGCATGAGCCAAGGCGACGCGGTGAAGGCGGCCAAGTTTGTGGTCCGCCGCTGAGTCGACCGAACAACGCATTGAAAAAGGGACCTTCGGGTCCCTTTTTTTTGTGGCTTGATTGTGGGAAGGAGAGTTTATGTGCCCGGCGTGTGGCGGATCAATTCGGCACGGCCGTCTTGAATGATCACGGAGCTGAAATGGGTGAGCCAGTCTCCGGTGTTGATGTACCGCGCCTCGTGGCCTTCGATGGGCACGTCGAGGGGAAGGTGTCGATGCCCAAAAATGAACGCGTCGATCGATGTTCCGCCTGTGCGTTGGAGGCGATCCAGGGCGTAGGCATAAAGGTGCTCTTGGCGAAGGTCGGTGGACAGGGGCAACTCGCCCTTTTGGCGGCTTCGCGTGGACCAAGCTTGGGCCAGGGCCATGCCAAGGTCCGGGTGGAGCAAGCGAAAGGCCGCCTGGCAGGCGCGCGAGGTGAACACGCGCTTGAGGCGGTTGTACCCGCGGTCGCCAGGACCGAGGCCGTCGCCATGGCCGATCATGCAGGTCAGGCCATCCCACGTTTGGACCACAGGTTCGCGGTGAACGTGCACCCCCAACTCCTCTTGCAAGTAGCCAAACGTCCACATGTCGTGGTTGCCCACGTGGAAATGGATGGGCAGGCCAGCGTCCGTCAATTCAGCAATGGCACCCATCAAGCGGACGCCACCCTTGGGCACGGCGCGCTTGTACTCAAACCAAAAGTCGAAGAGGTCTCCGACCAAATGCAGTTCCGTGGCCGGGCGCCCTTGCGCAAAGCCTTCGCCGCGTGCGGCGTCTCGCATCCATGTGACAAAGGCGCGTTCGCGGTCCACGCTGGACATCGCCGCTTCTGCACCCAAGTGCAGGTCCGAGGCCAAATGGACGCAGTGCGACATCACTTGCCAAACACCCCGCGCAAGGCTGATTCGACGCCGCTGCCACGCAGGTGCGTGGCCAAGATGGCGCCATCGCGGTCGATGAGCATGGTGTGAGGAATGCTACTGATGCCGTACTCACGCGCAGCACCGTTGCGCCATCCCTGCAAATCACTCACGTGGTTGGGCCACGTCAGTTGGTCTTGCTCGATGGCCTTGCGCCAGCGGTTCGCGTCGCTGTCCAACGACACAGAGAAGACCTCAAAGCCTTGGTCCTTGTACTTCTCATACGCTCTTACCACGCTCGGATTTTCCCGGCGGCAGGGACCGCACCACGAGGCCCAGAAGTCCAGCAACACCACGGTGCCGCGGAGATCGCTGAGTTTGCGCTCGTTGCCGTCGGGGTCGTTCATGACGATGTCCGGCGCCATGTCTCCTTGGCCGTACTTGCTGTTTTTGCCCCCCCGCTTCTTTTGCTTCGTGGGGTTGGGCAGCTCCATGTTGCGTGGCAACACCGCGCGGTCATACGCAGACTTGATTTTGCCGAAGTAAAAGGAGTTGCGGAATTCGTCCTTCAAGGCCTCGATGTTGGCCTTGAACAAATCTTTGTGGGCACCCGCATCCAAGCTCTCCAAGGCACTCAAGGCGGCGAGGGTTCCGCTGTGCTTCTCCGCAAAGGCGAGACTCAAGGCGTTGATGCTGTCCACTTTGGCGGCCACAGCCTCCTTGGCCGCGGCGCGCTTGTCCCCACCCAAGGTGCGGGCGTCACGCTCCGCTTGCTTGATGCGCTGTTGCAGCGGCATGATGGCTTCGTAGTATTCCGCGATGGTGACCGATTCCGGAGAACCGGCAATGGAGGCGCCCACCATGTAATTTTCACCCACCCGCGCCGTGGCTTCGACGGTGACACCTTCCGTTTGGTCTGTGATCAAAACAAGGGGGTGCACACGTCCTGCAAGCAATTGGTGATACCCTCGGGTCAAAGGCTTGGCGGGCGTCAAGGTGAACCCACCGGCAGAGTCGAGTGTTGTCGAGGCGACATTGACCAAGTTTCCATTGTTGAAGCTGCGCAACACGACCTCCGTGCCGGCGTCCAAGCCTGCGATGGTTCCGCCAATGGAACCTGGAGCCGTCTTTGAGGCAGTCGAGCCACAGCCCATCCAACCTGCGGAAAGCGCGGCCAAAAGCACGGCAGAAATCAAGGAAATGCGTTTCATGTCACTGAGGGGGTTTGGATTGCGAAGGTAAGGTCTGCGTCCACGATTCAAGGAACGCCTGAACGCGGGCTTCCGTATGCCAAACCAGATTCAAAGGCAGCACCCACACGTCGACACCTTTCAAGGCGTGCTCAAAGGGACGCAATCGCACGGCGTCTTTTTCTGTGGTGACCAAAGAAGAAATCCCTGCCTCCTTCATCCACGCCAGCCAATGGGTGACATCGGCTTGGGTGAAGGCGTGGTGGTCGGGATAAAAGGCATGTGCGACAACTTCGGCGTGTTGCTGTGCGCCCTCAAGCGCTCGGCCGGGCCGGGAAATGCCGGTGACAAGAAGCGCAGGTTTGCGGAGGGAGGCGCCTTCATCAGAACTTCCCTGGGCCCAGCGCTGGGGTGGCGCCGATGCCGTTCGAGAGGCCCATGAACATTGGGGGTGATGCCCCGAGGTGTCCACGAGATGGTCGCAGCGCTTCAGGCGCGAGGGCAAGTCTCGGAGTGGTCCCGCGGGAATCAGCGATTGCCAAGTATGGGCATCGGGTCGCCCCACAAGGCCCACAAGGACATCGGGGCGGAGTGCGCGGTGCTGCATTCCGTCGTCCAACACCACCACCCGCAAGGCGGGGCGCGCTGAGGCCATGCGCTCAAGCCCTTGCAGCCTGTCTTCACACACGGCCACGGCCACCGACGGCTCGCGAGATTGCATCATCCAAGGCTCGTCGCCAGAATCGCGCCACGTCTCTGCGTCTTTCACCCACAAAAAGCCCGTCGTATTGCGACCGTATCCTCGGCTCAGGATGCCGACGGCGCCTGTCCCCAGCAGCCCTTGCAGCCGGTGCGCGACATCGAGGACATGCGGGGTTTTGCCGGTGCCGCCCAGTTCGACGTTGCCAATCACCACGGTGGGCAAGGCCCCACGGCGACTGGGCAACACGCCCCAATCGTACAGGGCGTGGCGCAACGCCAAAATCGCCGCCCAAACCGCCGCCACCGGCATCCACCACGGCCCCAACCAACGTGGGTCCGTGGACGGGGACGCGTCAGAAACGGCGCCGGGAAACTGGGGTGGAACGTGTACCTTCGGGTCCATGGAGAACGCCTTGAAGGTACGGGACATCGCGGCTTGGCTCGAAGTGTGGGCGCCGCGGCATTTGGCTGAATCTTACGACAATGTGGGACTGCTGGTGGGCAGCGCAGACATGGAGGTCAACAAGATCTTGGTCAGCCTCGACTGCACGGAAGACGTGGTCGCCGAGGCCGAGCGGGAGGGATGCCAGCTTATCGTGAGCCACCACCCCGTCATTTTTGGCGGACTCAAGCGGCTGAACGGCAGCAACGATGTCGAGCGCACGGTCATGCGTGCGGTGCGCAGCGGCATTGCCCTTTACGCCATCCACACCAACCTCGACAACGTCATGACCGGCGTGAACCGTCACTTGGGGGAGCTCTTGGGTTGCACACCCGAGTCGTTGCGCATCTTGCGTCCGATGGGGGCCAAACTGGAAAAGTGGACCGTCTTTGTCCCTACAGACCACGCCGATTCCGTTCGGGATGCCATGGCCCAAGCGGGGGCAGGGCACATTGGCAACTACGACCAGTGCAGTTTCGCGACCGAAGGCACAGGTACGTTCCGCGCCCGCGAAGGCGCAACCCCCTTCGTCGGGAATCCCGGCGAGATGCACCGCGAACCTGAAGTCCGTTTGGAAATGGTCGTTCCGGGTGAAGCTGTGTCGGCCGTGCGCCGCGCCATGCTCGAGGCCCATCCCTACGAGGAGGTGGCCTACGACCGTGTGGCGTTGGAAAACGGCCGCGTGGACTTGGGGGCAGGCATGGTGGGAGAATTGCCGGAGCCCATGGCTTGGGAGGATTTTGCCGACCACGTCAAACAGGCGTTGGGCGGACAAGCCTTGAAGCACACCGCCCCCGTGAAATCCCACGTGCAGCGCATCGCGATGTGCGGTGGAAGTGGGGCGTTTTTGATGGGGGATGCCGCCCGCGCAGGCGCCGACGTGTACGTGACGTCCGATGTCAAATACCACGAGTATTTCCAAGCAGAAGGGTGCTTTCAATTGCTCGACGTTGGGCACTATGAGAGCGAATGGCAAACCAGCACGTTGATTGCCAACAAAATCAAGGAGAAATTCCCTAAATTTGCCGTCCGTTTGTCCTCAACGAAGACAAACCCAGTTACCTACCGCTGAACACGACCGATTCCCAATCGCATGGCCAAGAAAAAAACCAGCACCGCCGAAGACAAGCTGCGCGCCCTCTTCGACCTCCAAATCATTGACTCTCGCATCGACCGCCTTCGCGTCGTTCGCGGTGAACTTCCCCTGGAAGTGCAAGACTTGGAGGACGAGTTGGAAGGATTGCGTGCCCGTCTCGAGCGCATGGAAGACGACAACGACCAGGTGAACCAGCGCATCACAGCCTACCAGATGCAAATCAAGGACAGCCAGGCGTTGATCGAGAAGTACACGGAGCAGCAGAACAACGTGCGCAACAACCGTGAGTTTGAGTCGCTCTCCAAGGAGATTGAGTATCAAACCCTCGAGATTGAGCTCTGTGAAAAGCGCATCCGCGAGTGCAAAGCACAAGTGGAGCAGAAGGCCGAGGGCCTCGACGGAACACGCGAGCGTTTCAACCAACGCCAAGCCGACCTCGAAGCCAAGAAGGCTGAGCTCGACGCCATCATTGCGGAGACGCAAGCCGAGGAAGAGCTCCTCCAAAAGCACAGTGACAAGACGGCCAAGGGCATCGAAGACCGTTTGGTCAACAGCTACCGCCGCATCCGTGGCGCGGCCAAGAATGGCTTGGCTGTGGTGCCCATCGAGCGTCAAGCAAGTGCCGGCACGTTCATCAAGATTCCACCCCAGCGTCAGATTGACATTGCCCAGCGCAAGCGCATCATCGTCGACGAGCACAGCGGCCGCATCTTGGTCGACAAAGAGCTCGCGGATGAAGAGTTGACGCGCATGAACACCCTCCTTGACAAGGAGATCGCCAAGCTCAAGAAGTAAGGCGCCTCGCCGAGAGGCAGAAACAAAAAAGCCCTCCGATTTCGGGGGGCTTTTTTGATGCCAAAGGTTGGGGACTCAGCCGGGAGGCTTACATCCTCAGTCCTGCCGACAACAGAAGGCTGCTCGCACGGCGCTGAAGTTGGCCGGGCGCCTCTGGGGAGAAGGCCCCCATGAAGTAGTAGTCTTCGTTGTGCCACGCCGTGCGCCAAGCTGCGCTGAAGTGCACGTTGCCGATGCGGTAGCCGCCTCCTACGCTCACATGGGCACGGTTGGCTTCAGACACCACGGCATCCCCGACAAAGGGAGACGTGGACATGCCGCCCCCGCTGCGAAGCCGGAATTGCTTCTCGTCCCCGAGGCGCAGTTCCAGGCCGACACGGGCCTGGTGAACCGTGCGGTATCCGGCTTGGACCGCGTCGTTTTCCGCGCCAAAATCGTACCCCGTCGACAGCCATCCTTCCGAATCCCGGAGTTCTCCCCGACGCATGTCGCTGCGCACGTAGTCGGCGTTCAAGACGCCCAACTTGCCCATCAGCACGCTCGCGCTGACGGTCGTGCGGTCCGGCGTGAACAAGAGGTATTCGTAATTGGAAGTGGGACTGGCTGCACTGGCCGCGGGTTCGTCGATCCACGAGGTCCGAATGCTGGTGGCGTACGTGTCCGTCAAGGTCAGGCGGCCGCGCGTTTGGTGTGCGACGCCCACGCGAAGGATGTCCGACACACGCGCCAACACTCCAAAGCGAAGCAAGACGCCTTTTCCAGAGACACTGAGGCTCTCTTCGTAGGCCCAGTCCTGCAGATCGGCATCCGCAGCATTGACCGCCTCCCTGTGCGTGGACGATTCCTCGAAGCTCACGCGCGGCAGGCCCAAGGTGGCTCCAATGGACACGCGGTCTTGGAACATGGTGCCAAACGCGATTTGGGTTTCCGCCAACCGGCCCTGTCGCTCGATGGTCCGGTCCACCGTCACATTGCCTTCTGCAGCCGTGGCATACAAGGCGTCGTTGTCCGGCACCAACAGCCCGGTGCGCCAAGCGAGGGAAGCACCGTAGCCAAAAATCTCGCCCGCATCCAACGCGTCGTCGGTGCTGGCGTATCCGTACACGGCCGCGTCGTCCAGGGCTTGCGACACAAACAGGTCGGACACCGAGTTGCCTGTGCTGACCCCGTCGATCTCCACCTTTTGGGCGAAGGGCGTGCGATTTTGGTGCCCCACGGCGAGGGTGAAGAACGGCCAGTCGGCATCCACGCTGGGGTAAGTCAGGGCGACTCCGTAGTTGCTGGCCACCACATCGGCCTGTGCGGCCTCCACTTGCCGGGTGCCCCAAAGCGCATTCGTGGAGCCGGTGTGCACACCAGCCGTCATGGCAAGGTCGCCACGTCGGTACATGCCCAGCCCCGCGGGGTTGATGCCCATGCAGCTCAGGTCAGCCCCGAGGGCACCAAAGGAGCCACCCATGGCAGTCACCCGGGCCGAAGCCAAGGGGTCGATCCAGCCGTAGCGAAGGACGTCGGTTTCGTTTTGGGCCAAGAAAGGAGAGGAGAGGGCGAACAGCCACGCCGCAAGTCCCCGTGAAATCCACGTGTTCATGGCGTTCAGGGTGAAGGGAATCCACCACGTCCACCTCGGCTGCTGCCGCTGCTGCGACCGCTGCTGCGACCGCTGCTGCTGCCTGAGGATCGGCCTGAACTGGGTCGGGTGCTCGGGCGAGAGCCTGAGCTACGCGACGACCCTGAAGAAGAGCCTGACCAGCTGCTGTTCCGCGAGGAGCTGTTTCTCGTGGAAGAAGAGCGTGTGGTGGTCCGTGATGAATTGGAGGTTCCGTAGGAGGAACGTCCTGAGTTGTTTCTTGAGCCGTAAGAGGAACGTCCGTTGGATTCAGACGTGGTGCGTGCGGGATTGGGGTACGCGGGAGAAGTCGGTGCAGTGCGTGCTTGGCGGGTCGCGCGTGACGCGGCCTTGCTTTCCACAGCATCGATGCCACGCCAAATGGTCAGGGGCGCCGCAGGCGTTCCGCTTTCAGCGTCCACCTCGTCGACCTTGTTCGTCAGCAAACGGCCCCCGCCTCCGTTGGAGTTGATGGCCGACGACGTCCAAATCGGCGTCCGAGGTGCCACAACCACGGTGTTCACGTCGAAGACATCTCCGCCTCCCCATGCGTTGCCCCAGTTGTTTCCGCCGCCATACCATCCGCCCGCTCCGTAGGGGTTGAAAGGATTGTAGCTGTTGAATCCGTAGGGGCTGTAGCCATAGGGGTTCATGCCCCAGCTGTTTCCCCAGCCATTGCCAAAGCTCCCGCCCATGTAGGGATTGACTCCCCACGCGCTCGAGCCCCAGCCGAGGTTGCCCATCGGGCTGCCGTAGGGGTTGTAAGGGTCGTAAAATCCAGGGTTGTAGGCGCTGTACCCTCCGTAGAAACTGCTTCCCCAAGGATCGTAGGGGTTGGGCCCAAACCCAGCAGCACCGTACGGCGTCATGTAGCCGCGCAGCATCGAGCGGCCGCGCAAGCTCTGAGGCACGTAACCAAAGCTGCTTTGGAAGGCGTCGCCTCCCCGGGAGTCACGGGGTCCGTATTCACCGCCTGCCGCATCGTACCCCGCCTGTTCGTAAGCGTAGGCAAGGTATTCGGCGTCGGTGATGAACTCCTCGCCACGGTCGAGGTACAACTCGTCGTCTTCGAGGTTGGCCGTGCGTTGCAACAGGCTACCACATCCGGTGGTCATCACCACAAGGAGAAGGGCCATCAAGGTCGCGAAGGACCCGGTGCGAAGGGAAGGAGAGTGCATGTTCATGTGCCGTGGTTCAAGGTAATACATTCCGTAATTTTGCGTGACTTTCAGAGTCTCCAACCTCTACACGCATAAACCATACCAAAAATGGCGAGCAAGCTCACTTCCCGCGAAGAAGACTACAGCAAATGGTACAACGAGCTCGTTGTGCAGGCGGACCTCGCCCAGCACAGCGACGTGAAGGGATGCATGGTCATCAAGCCCTACGGATTTGCGATTTGGGAACGGATGAAGGATGTGCTTGACGGGATGTTCAAAGACACCGGCCACGTCAACGCCTACTTCCCGCTGTTCATCCCCAAGAGCTACCTCAGCAAGGAGGCCGCCCACGTGGAGGGCTTCGCGAAGGAGTGCGCGGTGGTGACGCACTACCGTTTGAAGAACGACCCCAACGGGGAAGGCGTGGTGGTGGATCCGGACGCGCGCTTGGAAGAAGAACTCATTGTGCGTCCCACGTCGGAGACCATCATTTGGAACACCTACAAGAACTGGATCCAGAGCTACCGCGACTTGCCGTTGCTCGTGAACCAGTGGGCCAACGTGGTGCGCTGGGAAATGCGCACACGCCTGTTCTTGCG
>Ga0160423_10000600_pt1 | contig 29710 bp, 29 predicted proteins | sample CRUFie14St8metaG_FD_108191 | JGI IMG/M metagenome (GOLD analysis project Ga0160423, IMG submission 108191) | Marine microbial communities from the Costa Rica Dome - CRUD Field 142mm St8 metaG | ecosystem: Environmental > Aquatic > Marine > Oceanic > Photic zone | place: Costa Rica: the Eastern...
ATTATTTGGAACAAACCCAATTTCGTTTGCTTGGCCACGTCCAGGTAAAACACCAGTTGTTTATGATATGGCAACAGCTTCAATGGCGATGGGAGAAGTTCAAGTTGCTAAAAGAGAAGGGCATAAAGTTCCACTTGGAACTGGTTTAACTAAAGATGGTAAAGAAACAACTGATCCAGGGGAAATTGCCGATGGTGGAGTTTTATTACCTTTTGGTGGTTACAAAGGATCTGCAATTGCAATGATGGTAGAATTAATGGCAGGAGCATTAGTTGGAGATAATTTTAGTTTTGAAACTGCTGCCAAAGATAATAATGATGGTGGTCCTCCAAGTGGTGGTGAATTCATACTAGCTATTAACCCAGATAAAACATCAGGTACTAATTGGCAAAAACATGCTGAGGAATTTTTTGAAAAAATGAAATCAATGGGTGAAGTAAGATTACCTGGAGAAAGACGTCATAATAATAGATTAGATACTGGTCCAAGAAATATTAACGAAGATCTAGTAAATAAAATTAAATCACTAAGTTAATTCTATCTCTATTGGTGTATGATCGGATGGTTTTTCCCTACCTCTTGGAAATTTATTAATTTTTACGTCTTTAACTAAATTAATTATAGAATTAGAAACTAAAAAATGATCAATTCTCATTCCATTATTTTTTTGCCAAGCTCCACTTGTATAATCCCAAAAAGTGTAACCCTCTTTATCAGAATATTTGTATCTAAAAGCATCGTGAAAACCTAAATTAATCATTTCTCTAAATCTTTTTCTTATTTCTAATCTGAACAAAGCGTCATTTTCATAACTTTTTGGATTATGAACATCTTCTGGCGCTGGTATGATGTTAAAATCTCCACCAATTATAATATTTTCATTATTTTTAAGATAAGATTTTAATTTTTTTATGAGACTGTCTAACCAATATATTTTATAAGAATATTTTTCAGTATCGACCGGATTACCATTAGGAGTATAGATATTAATTAATTTAATTTTTTTTGATTTATGTTTTATTTCAGCAGTAATTATTCGTGATTGTTTATTTTTATCTTTAAAAATATCTTTTTCTATTCTTTCAATCTTTTTCTTTGAGATAATTGCTACACCATTATAACTTTTTTGTCCAAAAACATAACTTTCATATTTTAATTTTTCAATATTTTCAAAAGGGTATGTCTCATCTTGTGTTTTTATTTCTTGCAACAGAACCACGTCAGGTGAATATTTTTTTAGATATTCTTGTATATTAGATATTCTTGCTCTAACAGAATTTACATTCCAGGAGCTGATTATCATTAAAGAGAGAATGATACGCCACACCCACAAGAAGATTTGCTTTGTGGGTTATTTATTTTAAAGGAATCGCCTATTAATTCTTTTACAAAATCAACCTCGGAGCCCTTAAGAAGATCAGCTGATGTTTTATCAATTAGAATGTTTTCATGTCTTAGGTCATCATCATTTTGAGATTTATCAAATGAAAAGTCATATTGAAAGCCAGAGCAACCGCCACCTTTAATCGCGATTCTAAAAAAAGAACCTTCATCCTTAGATGATAAAAGATGATTTATTTGTTTTATTGCATTATCTGTAAATTTAATTTCTTTAATCATGATTTAACACTGATAATACTAATATAATATCATTTTACCAAATTTAAAGAATGAAAAATTATTCAAAATTAGGATTGTTTAAATCTAAAGGAAGACTTTTTTTTGAACCAGGAAATAAATATCGATCTCCATTTCAAAGAGACAGAGATAGAATTATCCATTCTGCTTCATTTAGAAGACTTAAGCATAAAACCCAAGTTTTTGTAAATACAGAGGGAGACCATTACAGAACCAGAATAACACATTCCATTGAAGTAGCTCAGATCGCTAGATCAATTGCTCGTTATTTAAATTTAAATGACGATTTGGCTGAAACTTTAAGTTTAGCACATGATCTGGGACATACACCATTTGGTCATGCTGGAGAAAGCGCATTAAATGAATGTATGGAAATACACGGAGGTTTTGATCACAATTTACAAACCTTAAGAATAGTTATGTTTTTAGAACATAAATACTTAAAATTTAAAGGTTTAAATTTATCAATTGAAACTTTAGATGGTTTAATAAAGCACAATGGCCCATACACTGAAATTTCTAAACTAAACAAAATTATTGGTAAAAAAAATTTTAAAAATAAAATTCATTTTAATAAAAATACCTCACTAGAAGCTCAAATTTCAGCAGTTTCTGATGATATTGCATACAACAATCACGATATACAAGATGGTATCAAAGCAAATTTATTTAATTTAAATGATTTGATTGAAATTAATTTTTTCAAAGAAATTTACAAATCGTATAAATCAAATATAAAAAAAAAAGATAAAAATATTTTAATTTATCAAATAATCAGAGACTCCATAAATTTAATGGTGCAGGATGTAATTGATAATACTTTGTTAAATTTAAAAAAAAATAAAATAAAAAAACAAAAAGAAATTCTTAATAATAAAAATCAGATGGTAGTATTTTCAAATAATTTTAAATTTATAGAAAATGAAATAAAATCTTTTTTAAGACATAAAATGTATAACAATAAAAATGTTTTAAATAAAAACAACAAGGGAAAAAAAATAATAAAAAAATTATTTGTAGAAATATCTAAAAAACCAAAAAAATTTATTAATAATTTTGACCGTAAGTATAAATATAGATCTATCTCTGACTATATTTCTGGTATGACAGATAGATTTGCAATTCAACTATATAGATCTTTATAATGAACATTTTTTCTAATTATTTAAATAAAATTAAAATAATTATCCAAAAAGCAGCAAATGACAAAAATTTGATCTTACCTGACAAGTTAAATGGAATAAATGTTGATATACCGCCGCAAAAATTTGATGGAGATATTTCAACAAATGTAGCAATGATATTATCAAAACCAAATAAATTACCACCTCTTGAAATCGCCGAGAATTTAAAAAATTTATTAATAGAAAATGATGAGAACATAGAGAATATAGAAATAGTTAAGCCTGGTTTTATTAATATAAAATTTAATAATCATTTCTGGAATACTTTTTTAAAAAATATAATAAATATTAAAAATTATGGTTCGTTAACTAAAGAAAAAAAGAAATATCTAGTAGAATTTGTTTCTGCTAATCCTACAGGACCACTTCACGTTGGTCATTGTAGAGGCGCTATACTTGGAGATGTTATTTCAAATTTATTAATATTTAATAATAATGAGGTAACAAAAGAATATTATGTAAATGATCATGGCAATCAAATATTACATTTTACTAAGTCTGTTTATTTAAGAATACGTGAAATTGTATTTAATGAAAATTTTCCATCTGATAATTCTGATTTATATCCTGGGGCATATTTAATTGATATTGCAAAAAATATTGTATCTAAAAATAAAGATATAGATTTTAGTAATTTTGATAATATTTCTAAAAAATTAACTATCTTATCAGTTGATGAGTCTCTTCAATTAATTAAAGAAAATTTAAACAATTTAGGAATAATTCATGACAATTTCTCAAGTGAAAGAGATTTAGTAGAAAATAATGAGGTTGAAAAAGTTATTGATAAACTAAAATCAAATAATTTTGTTTATAATGGTAAAATAAAAGCACCAGAAGGTGAGGATAATAAGAATTGGATTGAAAGAGATCAATTATTATTTAAATCCACTGAATTTGGTGATGATAAAGATAGAGCTCTACAAAAATCCGATAACACATGGACATACTTTGCTGGTGATGTTGCCTACCATAATAACAAGCTTAATAGAGATTATGATACTCTAATCAATATACTTGGAGCAGATCACGCAGGCTACATTAAGAGAATAACTTCCGTAGTCGAAGCCCTTTCTGGTGAAAAAGGAAAACTTGTTTGCAAGGTAAGTCAGTTAGTAAAATTAATTAAAGACGGTAAACCTTTTAAAATGTCAAAGCGTAAAGGTGATTATATTACCGTTGAAGATTTAATTACTGAAGTTGGTAAGGATGCAACAAGATTTATCATGCTTAATAGAAGTAGTGATGCGGAATTAGATTTTGATTTTACAAAAGTAAAAGAAAAATCAAAGGATAATCCTTTATATTACGTTCAATATTGTTATGCACGTATCTGCTCAGTTTTTCGTAATTTAAATATTAATATAAATGATGAAATAACTATCAATGATAAACTCAATTATACAGATGATGAAATTAAAATATTTAGAAAAATATCTGAGTGGCCCAAATGTATAGAAATTGCAAACAATAAATTAGAACCACACAGACTTCCTGTTTTCTTATATGAACTTTCATCTGATTTTCATTCTTATTGGAATATGGGTAAAAATAATGAAGAAAAAAGATTCATAGATAAAAATGGATCAATTAAAATTGAAAAATTAGTTTTTTTAAAATCAATATCAAACGTAATTAAAACAGGCATGAATATCCTTGGTGTTGATACACCTGAAAGAATGTAATGATTAAAGAATTTAAATATTTAATATTTTTAATAGTTATATTTTTTTTTATTTTTTTTACTCTCAGATATTATTTTTCTGATCAAAACAAAAAAAATTCCTATAGAACTTTAAATCAAATAGATAAAAAGATAGAGTCAACAATGACTGATTTAATTCTGTTAGAGAATGATACAAAAAATATCATTGATTTCGTTGAATACAAAAATAACAAAAAAACTGAAAAATATTCTTTTTGGGAATTGTTGTATAATGATTAATAAAAATCACAGGTCATTCATATGTGGTATTAAAGGTTTTAAATTAACAAAATCAGAGGCAAAATTTATAGAAAAATATAAACCATGGGGTATAATACTTTTTTCAAGAAACATTAAATCAATTAAACAAACTCAGCTATTAACTAGTTCGATTAAAAAAATTTTAAAAAATCCATATCTACCAATATTAATTGATGAAGAAGGGGGCAGAGTATCAAGATTAAGAAAATTTATTGATAATTCTGTATTTAGCGCAAATTACTTTGGAAAATTATACTTAAAAGATAAAAAAAAGTTTTCTCTATATTATGACGTTTATATTAAACAAATATCATACTTATTAAGATTACTAGGAATTAATATTAATACTGTTCCAGTATTAGATATAATTAAAAAAAATGCACATAAAATTGTTGGTGATAGATCTTTTTCAAATAAGAAAAATATTGTTTCAAAGCTTGGGGATATAAGTATTGAAAAATTTCACAAAAACAAAATCGCAACCGTAATTAAACATATACCTGGTCATGGTTTAGCTAAAGTAGATAGTCATTTAAAATTGCCTATTATCAGTGAAAAACTTAACTATTTATTAAAAAATGATTTTAGCGTTTTTAAAAAAAAAAAATCAAAAATGGCAATGACTGGTCATTTATTATTTAATTCGATTGATAATAAAAATTCCGTAACTCATTCAAAAAAACTTATTAAAATTATTAGAAAGAATATAAAGTTCAATGGATTGCTAATCACTGATGACTTATCGATGAAAGCATTAAGCTCAAATATTAAAGATAATGTTTTAAAATCATTTAGATCAGGTTGTAACCTAGCGTTGCATTGCAATGGTAAAATGAGCGAAATGCTTATAGTTGCAAAAAACTCACCTAAAATTAATAATTTTATAATTAAAAAAACAACACAAATAACTAATATTATAAGCTAAATTTAAAACTAATGACTGATTCTTTAGAATTTAATGTTGAACTGAATACATACAATGGATCATTAGAAGTTTTATTAGATTTAGCAAAATCACAAAAAGTTGATCTTGAACAAATATCTATAACAAAACTAGCTGATCAGTTTCATGAATTTATTACTAATTCGCAAAATTTAAATTTAGAATTAGCCTCAGAATATTTGCTTATGGCTACATGGTTAACTTATCTCAAATCAAAATTACTTTTACCTGAGTCAGAGGAAGAAGAATTTAAAGCTCTAGAAGTTGCAGAAAAACTTAAATTACAATTAAAAAAACTCGAATTAATAAGATTATTGTCTTCACAGATGTTAAGCAGAAAGAGACTTGGTAAAGATGTATTTATGCGAGGAACAAAAAGTGGAATGAAATCTATATATGATTCTAAATATACTTTAAATTTATTTGAAATTCTAAAGACATATGCAAATATTGTAATGACTAAAGATTTTCAAAGAATGAATATTCCTAAGTTACCTGTTTTAACTACTGAGGAAGGGATTAAAAGAATAAAAGAATTTTTTGGAAATCTTAATGAATGGAAAGACATTTCAGAACTTATTCCAGATAATTTTAAATCATCTAAAAATTTAAAAAGAACAGGAAAGGCTGGTATATTCGCAGGATCATTAGAGCTTGCTAAAGAAGGTAATATTTCAATAAAACAAAAAGAGCTTTTTGACAACATCTATATAAAAGAAAAAATATGAATAAATTAAAAAAAGATAATGTAGTAAATTTTCCATCGAAAATGTCAGAAATAGAAAGAGAAGTAGAGGCTGTTGTTTTTGCTGCTGCAGAACCTTTAAGTATTGAGACAATTGAATCAAAAATTTCAAAAAATACAGATGTATTAAAAATTCTAAATAAATTACAAAATCATTATTCTAATAGAGGGATAAATTTAGTCTGCATATCAAACAAGTGGTCTTTTAGAACAGCGCAAAATCTTTCTTCGCTAATGTCTCAACAAAAAACAGTTGAAAAAAAACTATCTAAAGCAGCCATAGAAACCCTTGCTATAATTGTTTATCATCAACCAGTAACAAGAGCAGAAATTGAGGAAATAAGAGGCGTTGCATTTGGAACTAATACATTGGAAATTTTAATGGAATTAAATTGGGTCAAGCCTCAAGGCAGAAAAGATATACCTGGAAAACCAATCCAATATGGTACAACTGATGATTTTTTAAGTCATTTTAATCTGCAAAAGTTATCAGACCTCCCAACAGTTGATGAACTGGGTTCAGCAGGTTTAATAGACACAACATCAGTTGATGCATCAATATTTGGAACTGGTAAATTTTATAAGGAAAAGCAAGAAGATAAAAAAGAAAATATATATTCTGATATTGATGAAATGTTAAATAGCACTCTTAAACCCGAGGGCGACGAGTAAAAAGTTTCTTTAAAAAAACAACTATTAAGGGTATAAGGATTATATGAGTATAGGTTTTTGGCAAATTGCAATAGTTGTAATCTTAGTAGTATTACTTTTTGGCAGAGGTAAAATCTCTAGTTTAATGGGTGATGTAGCTAAAGGGATCAAAAGTTTCAAAAAAGGTATGGCATCAGACCCAAATGATGACAGCACGCCAAAAAATATATCTGAAAATCAAGATTCAAATAATCAAGACTCGAATAATAAAGAGTAATACATGCCACAAATTGGCTGGTTAGAGATTTTAATAATAGTTTCCATAGCAATTATAATAGTTGGTCCTAAAGATTTTCCTTTAATCCTGAAAAAAATGGGTTCGTGGCTTGGATCTATAAAAAGATATGTGAGCGATGTTCAAAATCAGGTATCTGAAATTACAGATGAGACAATTGATCAAGAAAACAAAATTAAGGAACCAATAGACAAAAAAAATAATCTTAAAGATAAAAATGGATAAAGAAACAGGTTTTATAAGTCATTTAGCAGAATTAAGGAAAAGATTAATTCATTCAATTATTTGCTTAACTATTTTATTTGTATTTTGCTATTTTTTTTCTGAATACATATATGGGTTCCTTGTAAGCCCATATGCAGAAGCTGTAAAAGATGATGGTATAGAAAGAAGACTGATATTTACAGCACTTCAAGAGACATTCCTTACCTATTTGAAGGTATCTTTTTTTGCTGCATTTTTTATCACAAGTCCATTTATTTTAATCCAAATATGGAAATTTATTGCGCCTGGTCTTTACACGCATGAAAAGAAAGCAATTATGCCTTACTTGGTGATTACTCCAATTTTATTTCTACTTGGTGGTATGCTTGTTTATTATTTAATTATGCCACTTGCTATTAAATTCTTTTTATCTTTTGAAAGTCTAGGTGTTAATACTAATTTGCCAATTCAATTAGAAGCCAAAGTAAATGAGTATTTATCTTTAGTTATGAAGTTAATATTCGCTTTTGGATTAAGTTTTCAGTTACCAGTTGTATTAAGTTTATTAGCAAGAATTGGTGTAATAAATTCTGTTTTTTTAAAAGAGAGAAGAAAATATGTTGTAGTTATGATTTTTGCTGCTGCAGCAATTTTAACACCACCAGATCCAATTACACAAATTGGTTTAGCTATTCCATTATTAATTTTATATGAATTGTCTATTTTTTCAGTAAATATAATTGAAAAAAAAGCAGAACAAAAAAATGCATAACATTAAAGATTTAAGAACTAACCTTGATGACTTTAAAAAATCTATAAGTGGAAGAAATACTGAAATTGATTTTGAAAAAATAATAAATCTCGATAAAGAAAATAGATCTTTAATTCAAGAAAAAGAAAAATTTGAGATGGAAAAAAAAAAAATTTCAAAATCAAAAGACAAATCTTTATTTGAAAAATCAAAAGAAATTTCTGTAAAAATTGATGATTTATCTAAAAAACAAAAAAATGTTAAAGATAATTTAGATAATATTTTAAGCTCAATACCAAATTTACCTTTAAAAGATGTTCCAAACGGCAAAGATGAAAATGATAATGTAGAGATAAGTAAATCTGGTGAAAAAAAAGATTTTAAATTTAAGCCTTTAAGTCATTATGAAATAGGAGAAAACCTAAATATGCTAGATTTTGACTTAGCAACAAAAACAACAGGCTCTAGATTTGTATTTGTAAAAGATAAACTAGCAATGTTGGAAAGGGCTATATCCAATTTTATGATAGACATGCATACACAAAAAAATGGATATACTGAAATCTCTCCTCCCTTGATGGCAACAGATGATACAATGTATGGTACGGGTCAATTGCCTAAATTTGAGAATGATCAATTTGAAATTAAATTTGACGAAAAAAATGACAGAAAATTTTTAATACCTACAGCTGAAGTTATTTTAACTAATATGGTTAAAAATCAAATAATAGATCTAAAAAATCTTCCTATGAGATTAGTTGCATCTACTCCATGTTTTAGAAAAGAGGCAGGAAGTTATGGAAAAGATACAAAAGGTATGATTAGACAACATCAATTTTATAAAGTGGAACTTGTTAGCATTGTTGAAAATTCAAAATGTTTAGATGAACTTGAAAGAATGACTAGTTGTGCAACAAAAATTTTAGATGATTTGAAACTTCCATATAGGAAAATTATTTTATGCACAGGTGATATGGGGTTTAGCGCCGAAAAAACTTATGACATTGAAGTTTGGCTACCCTCTGAAAATAAATATAGAGAAATATCTAGTTGCTCATCTTGTGGAACTTTCCAAGCTAGAAGAATGAAGGCTAGATATAAAAATAAAGACAATGCAGTTGAGTTTCTTGGAACTTTAAATGGTAGCGGATTAGCAGTTGGCCGTACATTAATTGCAATTCTTGAAAATTATCAGCAAGAAGATGGATCAATTGTTATACCTGATGTTCTCAAACCTTATATGGCAAATTTGGACAAGATTTCTGCTAATTAAGAGTTGTCATTAAATATCATATAGTATAAATATCCGTAAACTTAAGAGGATCATATGGACAGTGGAATTGGACAATTTATACCGTTAATTTTAATCTTTGTTATTTTTTATTTCTTTTTAATTAGACCACAACAAAAAAAAGTTAAAGAACACAAGGCAATGGTAGAAAATCTTAAGAGAGGCGACAAGGTTGTTACATCAGGTGGTATTGTAGGTACTGTTGAAAGAATAATTGATAATGAAAAAGTTGAAGTACAAATTGCCGAAAATATTAATGTTGAGGTAGTTAGATCAACTGGAATCCAAGGTTTAGTAAATACAGCAGAACCAAAAAAATAACATTATTTTAAAATGTTATACTTTTCAAAATTAAGAATTTTTAGTGTATTAATATTCACTGTAATTCTATCTTATTTCGCTATTTCTAATTTTATTAAATTTGACGACAATTTCTTTTCAAAAAATATAAAATTAGGTTTAGATTTACAAGGTGGTTCATATCTTCTTCTTGAGATAGACAACAAGCCAGTTGTTACACAAAAGCTCCAAACTAAAGTAATGGAGTTGAAAAAGTTTTTTAAAGAGAAAAATATTGTTACTAAAAATTTTTCTGTAAATGAAAATTCCATATCTTTTGAAACAACGACCGATAAATCAAATGAACTAAATAATATTTTAGATGATGATAACAGTCAGATTAACCCATATTTTCAACAATATAAGAGCCATGAATTTGATATTGTAAAAAATCAAAATAGTTTCAATCTAAGTCTTTCTAAGTATGGTCTAGTTTTGCTTAAAAATGCCTCTTTGGATCAGGCTATTGAAATTGTAAGAAGAAGAGTGGATGAGGTTGGTACTAATGAACCAAATATATTAAAAAGAGGAAATGATAGAATTTTAGTTGAGTTACCAGGTTTAGATGACCCAGGAAGAATTAAATCATTATTAGGTAAAACAGCAAATTTAACATTTCAATTTATTACTCAAAATTCTGAAGAGTCCTTTGGAACTCAAAAGATAGAGTTTGAAGATGGATCTGAGGAAGCAATAGTTAGCAAACGTATAGTTTTAAGCGGAGATAATCTAATTGATGCTAAACCCACTATGAATTCACAAACAAATGAAACTGTTGTTTCGTTTAATTTGGATAGAGTAGGAGCTAAAAAATTTGGAAAGGCAACAAGTACTGGGGTTGGAAAAAGACTTGCGATAATACTTGATGGTAAAATTATTAGCGCTCCGTCAGTGAGAGAACCAATAATTGGGGGATCTGGGCAAATATCTGGAAACTTTACTTTTCAATCAGCAACCGATTTAGCTTTGTTATTAAGATCAGGTGCATTACCAGCGCCATTAAATATTATAGAAGAAAGAACTGTTGGACCTGATTTAGGACAAGACTCAATTGATGCAGGTATAATGTCTTTAATAATTGGTTTTATTTTAGTTGTTTTATTCATGATTTATAAATATCGAGTATTTGGTCTGATTGCTAATCTTGCCTTAATATCAAATTTATTTTTGTTAGTAGGAATTTTAACTATTTTTGAAGCAACACTAACATTGCCTGGTATAGCTGGAATAATTTTAACTGTTGGTATGGCTGTTGATGCCAATGTTCTGATTTTTGAAAGAATTAAAGAGGAAATTAAAAATGAACGAAATTCTATAATCGCTTTTGATTCCGGTTATACAAAATCAAGAACTACGATTTTAGATGCAAATATTACTACATTAATTGCAGCGGTAATATTATTTTTTATGGGCTCTGGACCTATAAAAGGGTTTTCAATTACACTTGGTGTTGGTATTTTGACAACATTATTTTCTGTTTATTTCATTGCAAGATTATTTACTGCATTTTATGTGATCAAACATAAAGAAAAAGAAGGTTTAATATAATGAAAGAAATATCATTTAACAAATTTTATAAACCATTTAACATTCTTTCTATAATTTTGATTGTTTTGTCTATTTTATTATTGACTTTTAAAGGTTTAAATTACGGTGTTGATTTTAAGGGCGGAACCTTAATTGAATTAAGAACCGATCAAGACTCATCAAATATATCAAAAATAAGAGATAGTTTTAATCAAATGAATTTAGGTGATGTTTCAGTAAAAAATTTTGGCAATGAAACAGACTTTATTGTCAAATTTGAAAAACAAAATTCGAATGATCCTAAATTTATCGATAATTTAAAAAACAAATTATCATCATCTATTGGTGCAGTTGATTTTAGAAGAGTTGAAAATGTTGGTCCCAAAGTAAGTGCTGAATTACTTCAATCTGGGATTATAGCAATTGGATTATCATTAGCTGCTATGCTTATATATATTTGGATAAGATTTGAATGGCAATTTAGTTTAGGTGCAATCATTGCTTTATTTCATGATGTTATAATAACCCTAGGCATATTTTCTTTATTCTCACTTGAAATAAACCTATCAATTGTAGCTGCGGTATTAACAATTGTAGGTTACTCTATGAATGATACAGTTGTAATATTTGATAGAGTAAGAGAAAATCTTCGAAAATTTGCAGACATTAAGATTTATGAATTAACAAACATTTCAATAAATCAAACCCTTTCAAGAACTATAATCACATCTGTCACAACCTTACTTGCGTTATTATCTATTTTCTTTTTTGGAGGTGAAATACTTAAAGGTTTTTCTTTAGCAATGATTTTAGGTGTTGTTTTTGGAACATACTCGTCAATTTATATAGCTAATCCAGTTTTAGTGTTTCTTAAAGTATCACAGAGAACAATCGTTAAAGAAGAAAATGATTAATACAGATTCTGTGCTGCTACCATCGAAAGTAACATCGGTAATGACAACAAAGTATTAGTTCTTGAAAAAAGCATTGCCGTCTTAGCAGACTTAGCTTTTAACTCAGGGTCACATTCTACAATGCCAAGAGCTCTTTTTTGATTTGGCCAAATTACAAACCAAACATTAAAAGCCATTATTAAACCTAACCACATTCCAATTCCTATTGCTGTGTTTTTTCCACCACCAGAACCTATTCCAAGTGTCATTGCTTGATGAACATATCCATTGAGGTAAGCAAGTATTAATCCGGAAATTATTGTAAGAAGCGCTGCCCATCTAAACCAAAATAAAGCAGATGGAGCAATAACTTTTCCAATAGCAGGTTTCTGTTCATCTGGTATTTTTGGCATGTTTGGTATTTGAACAAAATTAAAATACCACAACAAACCAATCCACATTATAGCAACTACTACATGAATATATCTAAACAACCAGCTCCAAAACAAAATATCAATATCAAATCCACCATTTCCAAAATATAAACCTAAAAATAGTATAATTGAGATAGCAATGGATAAATGTACTGTTTTTGAGAGTGATTGTAGAATCGAAGTCATTGATTTTTTATACTATTTTTTTTAACTAAAATTAAGCAGTTTTTTTGAATTTAGTGTTTAAAAGAGGTTTTAAAAATTTACCTGTATAACTATCTTCAACTTTAGCAACTTCTTCAGGTTTTCCTTCTGCGATAATATTACCACCTTTAACACCGCCTTCAGGACCCATATCAACAATATAATCCGCTGTTTTTATTACATCTAAATTATGCTCAATAACAACAACTGTATTTCCAGTTGCAACAAATGTGTGAAGAATTTCTAAAAGCTTTTTAATATCGTGTTGGTGTAAACCGGTTGTAGGTTCGTCCAAAATATACATAGTTCGTCCGGTTGATCTTTTTGAAAGTTCTTTAGCAAGTTTTATTCTTTGTGCTTCACCACCTGATAATGTGGTTGCTTGTTGGCCAATCTTAATATAGCCAAGTCCAACTTTTTTTAGGGTTAAAAGTTTCGTTTTAATGTTTGAAATATTTTCAAAATATTCACAACCTTCATCTACCGTCATATTTAAAACGTCTGCTATACTTTTATCTTTGAATTTTATTTCTAATGTTTCTCTATTGTATCTAGTTCCTTTACACTCATCACAGGTAATATAAACATCTGGCAAAAAGTGCATTTCATAAGTAATAACTCCATCGCCTTCACAGGCCTCACATCTTCCACCTTTTACATTAAAAGAAAAACGACCTGGTTTATATCCTCTACTTTTAGACTCAGGTAAATTGGTAAACCAATCTCTAATAGGTCCAAAAGCACCTGTATAAGTTGCAGGGTTTGATCTTGGTGTACGACCAATTGGTGACTGGTCTATATCAATAACTTTATCAATTAATTCTATTCCTTTAAATCCTCTAAATGGTTGAGGAATTTTTCTTGATTTATTATTATTTAAAGTAAGATTAAGTGCGTTATATAAAGTTTGAAGCACTAAAGTTGATTTACCACTTCCCGAAACGCCTGTTACGCAGGTAAAACTTCCTAGAGGAATTTTTAAATTAACATTATTTAAATTGTTTCCACTAGCCCCATTTATTTCTAAAAATCGACCATTTTTTGCAAGTCTTCTGTTTTTAGGTATTGGTATAAAACTTTTATTTGATAAATACCTACCAGTAATACTTAGATCATTTTTTAAAATTTCATCATAATTACCTTGTGCAACAACCTCACCACCTTTATTTCCAGCTTCAGGGCCGAGATCAATTATGTGATCTGCATTTTCCATTGTTTCTGTATCATGCTCTACAACTATAACTGTATTTCCAAGATCTCTTAATCTTTTAAGTGCATCAATTAGTTTAACATTATCTTTTTGATGAAGACCTATAGATGGCTCATCTAACACATACAAAACACCAGTTAATCCTGAACCAATTTGTGAAGCTAATCTTATTCTTTGTGCTTCACCCCCTGAAAGCGTACCAGACTCTCTTGCTAAGGTTAAATAATCTAATCCGACATTTAACAAGAAATCTAATCTTTCATTTATTTCTTTTAAAATATGTTGGGCAATTTTTAATTGTCTTTTATCTAAATTATTATTCAGAGAATTAAACCATTCTTTTGCATCAAATATAGATTTTTCAGTAACTTCACTAATATTTAAATCGTTAATTTTTACGCACAAAGCCTCATCTTTTAACCTATGACCATTGCATCTCTCACATTTTGTGTCAGATTGATATTGAGCAATTTCTTCTCTCTTCCAATCACTATCTGTTTCTAAATATCTTCTTTCAAGATTGTTAACTACACCTTCAAATGTTTTTTTGTGAGAATATTTTTCATATCCATCATCGTAACTAAATTTAATTTCTTCATCATCTGAGCCAAAAAGTATAATATCTCTAATTTTCTTTGGAATTTTTGACCATCTATCATCAAGAGAAAAATCATAATGTTTTGCTAAAGAAGCTAATGTTTGAGCATAGTACATCGATGAAGACTTTGACCAAGGTTCTATAGCTCCATCAGCAATACTTTTTTTTTCATTTGGTACTACGAGTTTGGGATCGACATTTAATTTTACCCCAATACCCTCACACTCTTCACATGCACCATAAGGGCTGTTAAAAGAAAATAACCTTGGTTCTATTTCTTCAATTGTAAAACCACTTTCAGGACATGCAAATTTAGTTGAAAATATTATTTTTTCAGTTTTTCTAAATTTTTTAGGTAACGTTTCATTTTCATACTCCACAAAAAGCAATCCATTAGCTAAATTTACAGCTGTTTCAACACTTTCTGCAAGTCTATTACCTAATGATGAGTTTATCACAATTCTATCAACAAGAATTGATATATCATGCTTAACTTTTTTATTTAGTTCTGGAACATTATCAATTTCATATAATTGTTCGTCTACTTTTATTTTTCTAAATCCTCTTTTTTTATAATTTAATATATCTTTTTTATATTCTCCTTTACGACCTCTTACGACTGGTGCATAAAGATAAATAGTTGATTTTTTTGGAAGCTCTTTAATTTTATCTACAATTTGACTTATTGTTTGAGATGTAATTGGTTTGCCTGTAAATGGAGAATAAGGTATTCCCGCTCTAGCATACAGAACCCTCATATAATCATAAATTTCTGTTACAGTTGCAACAGTTGATCTGGGATTTTTTGAAGTATTTTTTTGTTCAATAGAAATAGCTGGACTTAAACCTTCTATTAAATCAACATTTGGTTTTTTCATTTTGTCCAAAAATTGTCTTGCATATGCAGACAAACTTTCAACATATCTTCTCTGACCTTCAGCGTATATTGTATCAAAGGCTAATGATGATTTTCCAGACCCTGACAAACCTGTTATTACAACAAATTTATCTTTAGGAATCTCTAAAGAAATATTCTTTAAATTGTGCTCTTTTGCGCCCTTAATAACTATCTTTTTCAGCATAATTTTTGTTGCTTTAGATTAATAAAATTAATATTCAAGCTAATAAGTGATATAAATAAACTTATTAGATATAAAATATTATGGCAGGCAGTTTAAATAAAGTACTTTTAATTGGTCGATTAGGCGCAGATCCAGAAGTAAAACAAATGGTAAATGGTAAAAGCGTTGCAAGATTAAGCCTTGCAACTAGCCAATCTTGGAAAGACAAAAATACTGGAGAAAAAAAGGAAAAAACAGAATGGCACAGAGTGGTTGTTTTTAATGAAGGTCTAGTAAATGTTGTTCAACAATATCTTAAAAAGGGAGCACAAGTATACGTTGAAGGACAACTTTCAACTAGAAAATGGAAAGATGAACAATCCGGCCAAGATAAATATTCAACAGAAATATTAATACAAGGTTATAATTCTTCTTTGACAATGTTGGGTGGTGGAAATCAAAACTCAATTCCCTCACAAGATAATAAACAAAATTTTGATGATAATAGCATTGCTCAAAACGATATGGATGACGATATCCCATTCTAGTTTTTATGCAAAAAAACGAAGTTTCTAAAGATTTAAATATTAAACCTATTTCAATGTATGATGAAATGAGTTCATCATATTTATCTTACGCAATGAGCGTAATTATAAGTCGTGCTCTTCCAGATATCAGAGACGGTTTAAAACCTGTTCATAGAAGAATTCTTTATGCTATGCACAAAGGTGGTTTCGACTGGTCAAAACAATTTAGAAAATCAGCAAGAATAGTTGGAGACGTAATTGGTAAATATCATCCCCATGGTGACCAGGCTGTTTATGATGCATTAGTTAGAATGGTTCAAGATTTTTCAATGTCTTTACCTTTAATTGATGGTCAAGGAAATTTTGGTTCAATTGATGGTGACCCTCCTGCGGCAATGAGATATACAGAAACAAGGTTAGCTAAGATTGCTGAATATCTTCTAGACGATATAGAAAAAAACACTGTTTCTTTCAAAAGTAATTATGATGAAACCGAACAAGAGCCAAATGTTCTTCCTGCACAATATCCAAATTTGTTAGTAAATGGTGCTGGAGGAATAGCAGTTGGTATGGCAACAAGTATCCCGCCTCATAATCTTGGCGAAGTAATCGATGCAACATTAGCTTTAATTAAAAATAAAGATATTAAGTTAAACGAATTAATGAAACATGTGCCTGGACCTGATTTTCCTACAGGAGGGATTATTATTGGAAAGGATATAATTAAACAAGGATACAAGTCAGGAAGGGGATCTTTTAAAATAAGGGGAGATATTCAAATAGAACAGATAAAAGGAGGTAGAGAAAGATTGGTAATTACGTCTATACCTTATCAAGTCAACAAATCTGTATTAAACGAGAGAATAGCGGAACTAGTAAGAGATAAAAAAATTGAGGGTATAAGAGATATAAGAGATGAATCAAATAGAGAAGGTATTAGAGTGGCAATAGATCTTAGATCAAGTGTAGAACCAGAAACTATAAAAAGACAACTATTTAAATATACATCAATTGAAAGTTCATTCGGTTTTAACACATTAGCAATTGTAGACAATAAACCTAAGACATGTAACTTAAAGGATTTCTTAGAAAATTTTTTAAAATTTAGAGAAGATGTAGTTATTAAAAAAACCAAATTTGATCTTAAAAAAGCAGAGGATCGAGTTCATATTCTTATTGGTTTATCTGTAAGTGTTGAAAATATTGATAAAGTTATAAAAATTATTAGACAATCCAAAAACCCTGATGAAGCAAAAAATTCTTTATTAAAAACAAAATGGAAAATTAACAAATCTGCAAAACTTATAAAATTAGTTGATAATAAAAATTATAAAGGTTTGTATAATTTATCTGAGGAACAAGTTATTTCTATTTTAGAGTTGAGATTACAAAAGCTTACAGCATTAGGAATTAATGAAATAGAAATTGAAATAAAAAAATTAGCTGAATTAATAACAAAATTTAAAAAAATAATTAATTCAAAAGCTGAATTGTTAAAAGTAATAAGTGCTGATTTACAACAAATTAAAGATAAATTTGCTGAACCTAGAAGAACTCAAATAATCGATGCAGTATTAAATTATGATATTGAAGAAACTATACAAAAAGAGTCTGTAATTATAACCATAACATTACAAGGTTACATTAAAAGAGGCGCACTAAGTAGCGTAAAACAACAAAAAAGAGGAGGCAAAGGGAAAACAGGAATAAAAACAAGAGATGAAGACTCTGTAGTTCAAACCCTTTCTGTAAATACTCATACATCTGTATTGTTTTTCTCAACGGAAGGTTTAGCTTATAAAATTAAAGCTTGGAAAATACCTGAGGGATCAGCATCATCTAAAGGTAAATCTCTATTTAATATTCTTCCATTGAAAAATCATCAATCAATAAGCTCAATAATGCCATTTCCAGATGAGAATGTAGATACTAAAGGAATGCACATTATATTTGCAACTGCCAAAGGGAAAGTGAGAAAAAATAATTTAGAAGATTTCACCTCAATTAATCAATCTGGAAAAATTGCAATGAAATTAGATAATGATGATAAAATTATAGGTGTAAAAATTTGTAAAGATGATCAAGATATTATTTTAAGCACAAGATTTGGTAAATGTATTAGGTTTGAATCTAAAAAACTACGAGTTTTCAAAGGAAGATCATCTAAAGGTATAAGAGGAATAAATTTAGCTGATAAAGACTCCATAGTATCTCTATCAATCATTGATCATGATTTAAAAATTACAAAAAAAACATCAAAAGACTCTAAGTCAGAGGTAAAGGCTAAAGAAAAGTTTATTCTGTCAATTACAGAAAATGGATATGGAAAAAGAACATCTCATTATGATTTTAGAGTTACAAACAGAGGCGGTAAAGGAATTATAGGAATAGTAAATTCATCAAGAAATGGAAATGTATCATCCTCTTTTCCTGTTTTTGAAGGAGATCAAATATTAATTTCTACTGATAAAGGAAGAGTTATAAGAACTACTGTTAAAGAAATTAGAGTGGCAGGTAGAAATACACAAGGAGTAAGGGTAATTAAGCTTTCAGGGGATGAAAAAGTAGTTTCGGCAATTAAATTAGATGATAATTTAATTTAATGAAAAATATAGCTATTTATCCTGGAACATTTGATCCAATAACTTTTGGTCATATAGATGTAATTAAAAAAGCATTAAAATTCGTAGATAAAGTAGTTGTGGCAATATCAGACGGTAACCAAAAAAATTTCTTGTTTAAGATCGATGAAAGAGTTGAAATTGTAAAAAAAGCTTTATTTTCTGATCTTAAATTTAAAAGAAAAAATATTGATGTAATAATATTTAATTCACTAACAACAGAATTATGTAAAAGATATAAATCAAATATCATATTGAGAGGTTTGCGTGCTGTATCAGATTTTGAATATGAATTTCAATTAGCTGGCATGAATAGAAAACTTTATAATAAAATTGAAACTATATTTCTAATGTCAGATGTTGAAAATCAAATAATCTCTTCGAGATTTGTAAAAGAAATTGCACAGCATAAAGGTGATTTAAAAAAATTTACAACAAAAAGTACAATTAAATCTTTAAAGGAGAGATATGCTTAAATTTATAAATATTTTATTTTTTTTAATAATAACTTTAACTTCAAATATAAATGCAAAGGAGAATATAATGATTTTAAAATTAAAGGATGGAGATGTAAAAATTGAAATGTTTCCAGATGTTGCGCCCAATCATGTGAAAAGGATAACTGAATTAGCAAATAGTGGTAAGTATGACAATGTTGTATTTCATAGAGTTATTGATGGTTTTATGGCTCAAACAGGTGATGTGCGATTTGGTAACTCGTCATCTTCAGATTTTAATTTAGAAAGGGCAGGTATGGGCGGTTCTGATTTGCCTGACCTTAAACAAGAATTCAATGATATACCTCATGAAAGAGGAACAGTTTCTATGGCTAGATCATCTGATCCTAATAGTGCTAATAGCCAATTCTTTATCTGTTTTGAACCTGCTCCATATTTAGACAGAAATTACACCGTATTTGGTAAAGTCGTGGAAGGTATGGAATTAGTTGATAAAATCAAAAAAGGTGATGGTCCGAACGGATCTGTATCAGATCCAGATAAAATTATAAGTTTTAAGTCTGAATAAAATAATGAATGGCATTAAAAAAATTTAATTTTAATGTTAGTCACACTGAAAATTATTCCCGTGTTGGTGTAATTGAAACTCATAGAGGAAATATAAATACTCCTGCTTTTATGCCTGTAGGTACACAGGCAACCGTAAAAGGTACTTTTATAAAGGATATAGTTGCTACCGGTAGCGAAATTATTCTAGGTAACACTTATCACTTAATGCTTAGACCGGGTGTAGATAGAATATCAAGTGCTGGAGGATTGCATGAATTTATGAACTGTAAACTTCCAATTTTAACAGATTCTGGTGGTTTTCAAGTTATGTCATTATCTAAATTTAATAAAATCGACAGAGAAAAAGGCGCTATATTTCAGTCTCACATAGATGGAAAAAAATTTACCTTGAGTCCTGAAGAAAGCATAAAAGTTCAAAAAGGACTTAATTCAGATATTGTAATGGTAATGGATGAGTGCCCTCAGAAAACTGAAGATTATGAAAAAATTAAAAAATCAATGGAATTGTCTATGTATTGGGCAAAAAGATCTAAAAATGAATTTGGTGACAATCCTCACAAAGCTTTGTTTGGAATTGTTCAAGGTGGTTTGTTTCAAGATTTACGAATAAAATCTTTAGAGGAATTAATCAATATAGGTTTTAACGGTTATGCAATGGGTGGATTAGCTGTTGGTGAAACGCAAAAAGAAATGTTTGATGTTCTTGATGGTATAAAAGATTATCTACCAAAAGAAAAACCAAGATACCTTATGGGAGTAGGAACTCCAGCAGATATATTGGGCGCCGTTAAGAGAGGCATTGACATGTTTGATTGTGTCCTTCCAACAAGATCAGGAAGAACAGGTTTGGCTTTTACTTGGGATGGCAGAATACAAATTAGAAATGCGAAGCATCAAAATGACAATTCGCCTCTAGATTTAAATGTTTCAAAATTTGAGCTGAATAAATATTCAAAAAATTATTTGAATCACTTATTCAATACCAATGAAATGTTAGCCTCTATGTTGTTAACTCTAAATAATATTAATTTTTATCAAGAGCTTATGAGTGAAATTAGAAAAAATATTAAAAATGGAACTTTTGAAGAATTTCACGATAAGTATATTAATATATTGTAAAAATTGACCATTGATAAATAGTTAAAAATCAATATAAGAACCTCCGTTGGGCCGTTAGCTCAGTTGGTAGAGCAATTCCCTTTTAAGGAATGGGTCGATGGTTCGAGTCCATCACGGCTCACCAATAACTAAGTTATTGGTGGATACTTCAAAGTAACTTCATTAATCCAGCCAGTTATATTATTTATTCTATTTGTTGAAGAAGGGTGGGTGCTCATAAATTCAGATGGTTCTTTTCCTTTATTTGCTTCTCTCATTCTTTCCCAAATTTTGATAGTTTCTCTTATGTCATATCCAGATAAAGATGCAAACACTAACCCTAGGTAGTCAGCCTCACTCTCTTGTTTTCTATTAAAAGGATTCATAATTCCGATTTGTGAAAGTAAACCAACTGTATCCATTCCAGTTGTTCTGTTTACATTTGAAACAGCTCCCTTTGTTGCAATATCGAGTATTCTTGTTCCAACATTTAATAAAGTTCCTCTGCTAGCACGTTCAATTGAATGTTTTGCTACAGCATGAGCTATTTCATGCCCCATGACTGCAGCAAGTCCATTATCATTTTTTGTTATATCTAGCATACCAGTATAAACTGCTATTTTCCCACCAGGCATGCACCAGGCATTTCTAACTTTTTTATTCTCAATAAGTATGTATTCCCAGTCAAAATTTGTTGTTGGATCAGGTTGATTATTTCGGTCAAAATATTCTGATATTGAATATTCTATTTTTGATCCAATTTTTCTAATTTTATTTAATGTAGTAGTATCTTTGCTTAATTTTTCTTTTTCTTTAACTTTCTCATAAAGTTTAGCAGCTTTAGCGTTTAAATTAGCTTCTGGAATTAGATTTAATTGCTTTCTTTTAGTAATAGGCACATTGGAACAAGACGCAATGCCAAATGAGGCACATCCACAACCCAATAAATATATGAAATTTCTTCTATTCACTTTTATAGATAATTATATTACATGTTAGGTTTAATCAATCATATGATATTAAATAATAAAATATTAATTTTTCTTTTTGTTCTTGCGGTAACATTCGTAATTTATTCTAGTTATAACTAATTATGGCCAAGTTAAGAAGAAGAGGAATATCTATTTTAGCTCGACTTAGAAACTATTTTATCACCGGTATAGTTGTTCTTATTCCAATTGGCATCACCCTTTATTTAACAAAATTTTTTATTTCTGTATCTTCCAAATTAATACCTTATGATCTTAATCCAAATAATTACCTTCCATTTGCTATACCTGGATTAGAAATTGTTTTGGCTGTTATTTTTATTACTCTTGTTGGTGGATTATCTTTATCTTTTATTGGAAAAAAAATATTACAATTGGTTAACGATTTATTTAAAAGAATACCAATTTTAAGAACAATTTATTCAGCAATTGGCCAAATGACAGAAACTCTTGCACCAAAAAAAGGTGATAGAAAAAGCGTTGTACTCGTAGAGTATCCAAGAAAAGGAAGTTGGGCTGTTGGTTTTGCAACAAAAGATAACAAAGGTGAAATTGCAAAAAAAACAAATACAAATCTTGTTAATGTATTCGTCCCTACAACACCAAATCCAACGAGTGGATTTTTATTAATGTTTCCAAAAGATGAAGTTGTTTACTTGGATATGACTTTCGAAGAAGCCTCTAAATTTATAGTATCAGCAGGAACATCTAACCCCCAATCTAAATAATATCGTTTATTATTGAAGCTCTGTCGTAGAGTTTTAATAGTCTATAATAATTATCAAGATTTTGATTTTCATTTTCAATTTTTTTTACCTCTTTTTCAGCTAATTCGAATAAATCTTTATGTAAAATTGGATCAGCAAGTTTAAACTTTTTTATTCCACTTTGTTTAAACCCTAGTACATCACCATATCCTCTTAAAATCATATCTTGTTCTGATATTTCAAAACCATCATTGGACTGTTTTAATATATTAATACGTTTTTTTGCATTTTCACTTAAATTAGATTTGAAAATTAAAATACAACTACTTTGCTTTGGTCCTCTACCAACTCTTCCTCTTAATTGATGCAATTGTGATAAGCCATATTTGTTTGCATTTTCTATAACTATTACATTGGCATTTGGAAAATCGATACCAACTTCAATTACAGTGGTTGAAACTAAAACATTAATTTTTTTATTTAAAAAATCATCTAAAATTATTTCTTTTTCATGCTTATCTAAAGAACCATGAACAAGACCAACTTTGTTATTAAAATATTTTTTTAAAAATTTATGTTTTTCAATAGCAGATTGATGGTCAAGTTTTTGAGATTTTTCAATTAATGGACATACCCAGAATATTTGATTTCCATTAGATATTTCATGTTTACAGTAATTTATAACATCATTAATTTTAGACTCTAATTTACTATAAGTTTTAATTTCTTTTCTATTTTTTGGCTTTTCTTTTATTAATGTTACATCCATATCGCCGTAAATTGTCATGATCATCGTTCGTGGTATTGGTGTAGCAGACATAACTAAAACATCACAATTTTTTCCACCTTTGTCAGATAATTCTTTTCTTTGTCTAACACCAAATTTATGTTGCTCATCAATTATTATTAATCCAAGATTTTTATAAATTATTTTTTTTTGAAACAAAGCATGTGTTCCAATTATTAATTTAGTTTTATTTGATTTTAGATTTTCAGTTATAATTTTTTTATTTTTGTAATCAGTTTTGCCCGTTAATAATTCAATTTCTATATCGTCACCAAAAAATTTATTGGCAAAATCATAGTGTTGCTTAGATAAAATTTCAGTTGGAACCATTAATGCTACTTGATAACCAGAATTTATTACATTTAATGCAGCAATTAATGCTACTATCGTTTTACCTGAGCCAACGTCTCCCTGTATCAACCTAAACATTCTTTCTCTAGATTGTAGATCAGAATTAATATCATCTATAGCTTTCATCTGGTCATTAGTTAATTTAAAGTTTAATTTTTTTAGATATTTATCTTTATCAGTTGAAAGAAATTTTTTTTCTTTCTTTTTAATTTTTTTTATTTTTTTTCTAATTTGTGAAGAAATTAAAAAATTTGCAATAATTTCATCAAATATTAATCTTCTTAGATGTGAAGATTTTTTTAAATTTTCAAAATCATCATTATGAATTTGAATAATTGAAGCATTCCAAGAAACGTTATTAAATTGCTTCAAAATACTTTTGCTATGCCACTCTTTTAATAAAGGCATATTTTTAATAACTGTATTAATAAGTTTGTTATATTTAGATATAGTTAGACCATCAGTTAAACTATAATTTTTTATATCCATAAGTTTTCCATCTTCAGTTTCTGAAACTAATTTTGGGTTAGTGATTTGATGCTTGCCTTTAAAATAGGTTATTTTTCCAAATACAATTACTTCATGATTAATTGGTAAAATTTTTTTAATATAGCCTTCATAACTATTAAAAAAAATACAATCTATTTTCTTTCCGGATGACAAACAGCTAACTCTATTTGGTAAATTTCTTAATCTAGGAAAATTATATTTTAAAGGAATTAATTTTACAGATTGTGTTTTTCCAATTTGTAGATCATTTATATCAACAGTTTTTGATGTTTCAATTTTAGATACTGGTGTATGCCACAGAAGATCAAAAATATTAAGTATCTTTTTTTTTATTAATAGTTGTGATGTTTTTTTTCCAATACCTTTTATTGTATTTATGTTAGATAAAAAATATTCATAATCCTGCATTAAGTATATATAAATCTATATTAAATGAATTCAAATAAGCAAAATTTAATTAATAAAATAAAATACAGATCTCTATATAGAGGCACAAAAGAGATGGATTTATTTGTCAATAAATTTGTAAATTCTGTTATTAAAAATTTAGATTTTAATCAACTTAAAGCACTAGACGATCTAATTAACTTAGGCGATGAAGAGCTTATAAAAATTTCTAACCAAGAAATTGATGAAAAAGAAAATAAAGTTTTTACACTATTGAAAGAATTTAAAAAAAAATATTAATGGCGGAGAGACTGGGATTCGAACCCAGGAAAGAGTTGCCCCTTTGCCGGTTTTCAAGACCGGTGCTTTCAACCGCTCAGCCATCTCTCCGTGAGCAAGGTTTTATAATTATTAGTATATATTTCAAGAGTAAAATAGATAAGATAAAGAGTAACTCATTTAAATATTTTAATCAGTATGGACAAAAAAAATTTTAATAAAGGTTTGTTTTTAACTGCATCAGGATCTTTTTGGTGGGGTTTTTTGGGAGTTTTATATTTTAAATATATTTCATTCGCTGGGCACATAGAAGTTGTTGTGCATAGAAGTTTGTGGACAACTATAACTTTATTATTTACCACAATTTTATTTTCTAAATGGAAAGCTTTAAAAAAAATTATTTCAAATAGAAAACAATTATTAATACTTTTATTCTCTGGGATTCTAATTTTTTTAAATTGGGCTGTATGGATATATGCAATATCAGTTGATCAAGTAATTAATGCAAGTTTTGGATATTTTATAATGCCTATATTAAGTGTTTTTTTAGGATATTTTTTTTTAAATGAAAAACTTAGTAAAAAAAAACTGCTCTCAATTTTATTAGTTATTATTTCGATTATTTATTTAATCCTAATTGATCTTAAATCTATACCATGGGTTGGTATATCTGTTGCTTTAAGTTGGGGTTTTTATAATTTACTTAGAAAAAAAATTTCAGTTTCAACTGATATTGGCCTTTTCATAGAAAGTCTTTTTATTTTGCCATTTATTTTGATTGTTTTTTATTTCATTACAAAAAATAACCTAAATGACTTCTCATTCTCTAATCCGACTTTGATGATTATTTTAATGATGGCTGGTCCAATGACAGTGATTCCATTATTTTTATATGTAAGGGGTGTAGAAATGTGTGGTCTAGGCCCAACAGGAATGGTTTTTTACATCACACCCACATTACAATTCATTTTAGGTTATTTTCTTTATAATGAACCATTTAATCATAATCAGTTAGTTAGTTTTATTTTAATATGGATTGCTGTATTTATTTATCTAAGAGATTTATATGAAAATAATTAAATTTTTATCATTTATTGTTTTTTTTATTTTTTTAAATTCAAATAAAATTTATGCAACAGATTTTGAAAACTGGAAAATAGAATTTAAAAAATATGCTCTAGAGCAAGGTATAAGTCAAAAAACCTTAAATGACATAATTGATAATTCAAGATTTTTACCCGACGTTATCAAGTATGATAGATATCAGCCAGAATTTTATGAAGATACCAAAACTTATGTATCAAAAAGAACATCAAGTAAAAAAGTTACTATTGGAAAAAAATTATTTAATTCAAACAATAAATTAATAGAAATAGTTTCTAATGAATATTCTGTAGATAAAAATCTATTACTTGCTTTAATGGGTATTGAGACAAATTTTGGTACTTATTTAGGAAAAATGGATATTGTTTCATCTTTAGCCACTTTAAGCTTTGACAAAAGAAGAAGTAAATTTTTTACCCAAGAACTAATTACTCTTTTAAAACTTGTTGACGCAAATATTATTGATCCAAAAACTTTATTTGGATCATGGGCAGGTGCTTTTGGTAATTTTCAGTTTATGCCTTCAACTATTACAAATCACGCTATTGATTACAATAATGATAATAAAATTGATCTAAAGAATATTGAGGATTCATTTGCATCTGCAGCAAACTATATAAGAAATTTAGGATGGGATAATAATATACCTTGTTTTTATAAAATAAATTTAAAAAACAATATTCCAAAAAAGTATCTAAATACTTCTGCAAAAAAACTTAAGAACAAAGAAAAAGTAAAAGTATTTACTAAATATATTTCAAATAATGAATTTTTGAACAAATATCATGATCTAAACTCAGCAATAATTACACCCGATGTTGATATTGTTGAAAATGCAGAAAAATTATCACCTGCATATATTGTTTTTGATAATTATGATTTAATATTAAAATGGAATAGATCTCTACGTTTTGCATTAGCTGTTTGTACTTTGAAAGATAAATTTAAAAATGAACTTTAAAATAATATTTATATTAATTTTTTTTTTCTTAACCTCATGTGAACAAAAATATTCAAATTTAGAATACAATAGTAACTTTGAAAAATTTTCAAACAAAGGTTTTGCATTAATATATGAGGATAAACTTTATAAAAATAAAATTGTAAATAAAAAGATAGATGATAGATCTTTAATTGTTCTTAATAACAAACTTAAACTAAACACACCAATTCGTGTTACAAATTTAATTAATGGTAAATATTTGTTAGCCAAAATAGGAAAAAAATCAAAATATCCATATTTCTATAATGCTGTTATATCAAAAAGAATTGCTGATGATTTAGATATTAATCCAGCAGAACCTTATATTGCTATACAAACTATTAATACAAATGGAGCTTTTGTAGCAAATAAAGTTAAAATGTTTAAAGAAGAAAAAAAAGTTGCAAATAAAGCACCAGTAGATGGTATATCAATTGAAAATATAGGTGAACGAAAACCTGAAATTAAAGATAAAAAAAAATTTATTAAAAATTCTGGAAATTTTAAATACATAATTAAATTTGCAGACTTATATTTTGAAGATTCGGCTCAATTACTAAAAAAAAGATTAATAAATGAATATAATATAAAAAATATTTTAATAGATAAGATTAATGATAATGTTTATAGGGTTTATAAAGGACCATTTGATAATTTAAACTCAATAAAAAATGAATTTGATATAATTAATAAAATGAATTTTGATAATATTGATATTATAAAATTATGATGTTTAAAATTTTAGAAAGATTTTGGTTAACTATTTTATTTTTTCTTTTTTTTACAACAAAATCTTTTGCAATTATTAGTGTAAATGCAAAAACTGCAATTTTACAAGATTATTTGTCTGGAGATATTCTTTTTGAAAAAGATGCTGATTTATCAATTTATCCTGCATCAATGACAAAAATAATGACATCCATTATTGCTTTTGATTTATTGAAAAAAGGTGAATTAACCTTGGATGAAAAATTTGTTGTTTCTGAAAATGCCTGGAGATTGTCAACAGCCGGTTATTCATCAATGTTCATAATGGTAAATGATGAGGTGTCCGTTGAAAATCTTTTAAGAGGAATTATTGTTGCATCTGGAAATGATGCCTGTGTAGCATTAGCTGAAGGTATTGCGGGATCCGAGTCAGAATTTGCAGTCTTAATGACAGAAAAAGCAATAGAAATTGGAATGGAAAATACAAATTTTTCTAATTCATCGGGGATTAACGATCCTGACAATTACTCTACCGTTAGAGATATATTAATTATGTCAAATTATTTAATAAAAAATTATCCTGAATATTATCACTACTACAAGGAAAAAGAATTTACTTGGGATAGAACTGGAGGAGAACCAATTACCCAAGGAAATAGAAACCCTCTACTCTATAAAAGCATGGGAGCTGACGGAATTAAAACAGGTTATCTTTCAGCTGAGCAATATTCGTTAGCATCATCAATTAAAAAAAAAGAAAGAAGATTAATTGCAGTAGGCAGTGGATTTAAATCAAAAAATGACAGATCAAGACAATCAGCTAAACTTTTAACCTGGGGTTTAACAAAGTTTGATACAATTTTAATTGGGAAAAAGAATGAAATTATTTCAGAGATTGATGTTTGGCAAGGTAAACAAAAAAAGGTTAAAGCTTATATAACAAATGATATTTATAAAACCATACCTAAAGCTAAAAAAAAATACTTAAAAGTTTCTGTAAATTATGAAGGTCCACTTGAGGCGCCAATAAAAAAAGACGAAACAGTTGGAAAACTAAATATCACATATAAAGATGAAAATATTGGTACTTATGATCTTTATGCATCAGAAGATGTACAAAAACAAAATATTATATCAAGAATTATTTCCTCAATTAATTTTTTAATTTGGGGTGATGTTTAAAAAGAAATTTCCAGTAATAATATTTGAAGGTATTGAAGCTTCGGGTAAGTCAACTAATATTTTAAATTTTATTAAATACTTAAAAGAAAGAAAGATTGAGTTTATAAAAATTAGAGAACCTGGGGGATCTAAATTTTCAGAAAAAATAAGAAAGTTAATGCTTTCAACAAAGAACAATTTGGATGCAAAAACAGATTTATTATTAATAATGGCGTCTAGGTCAGAAAATATGAAAAAAATTCTTAGCAAATATTACAAAAAAAAAGTCATAATAATAGATAGATTTACTGACTCTACTGTAGCTTATCAGCATTACGGCATGGGTATTAGTATGAGAATAATTAAACAAATAAATTCTTTTATTGTTGGAAAATTCAAACCAGATTTAACATTCTTATGTACAGTAAATAAAAGCAATATGATTAAAAGACTAAATAAAAGAGTACATAAAAATCGTTATGATAATTTTAAACATAATTTTTACCAAAAAATTCAAAATGGTTTTTTGAAAATTTC
>Ga0160423_10000602_pt1 | contig 29593 bp, 22 predicted proteins | sample CRUFie14St8metaG_FD_108191 | JGI IMG/M metagenome (GOLD analysis project Ga0160423, IMG submission 108191) | Marine microbial communities from the Costa Rica Dome - CRUD Field 142mm St8 metaG | ecosystem: Environmental > Aquatic > Marine > Oceanic > Photic zone | place: Costa Rica: the Eastern...
ACTGAAGCGACTCCACCCGCAGCAACTTCTTCGCCCTTTTCGAACGGGCTCCCACGCACCAGGAGATGCCGCACCGGGGCTCCCCGGGGCGTAACCGCGTACACTTTTTTCTGACCCTGCTTGCTGACTTCCGCATTCAGGCTGGCAATCTCGGCCTTCCACTTGGTGCGGGTGACCTTCTGCTCATCGCTGAGAGCTGCGATCAAGGCGTCTTCCGTTACGACTTTCACATCGGCGGACAGCGCAACCTGCTCAGCGGTAAGGGCCCGGTCATAAAGCTGGGCCCGATCGATCCGCCCGGAAAGCAGGCGCTTACTGTCGGGCGTATTCCCATGACGCATCCCGAGGATGACTTGGTTTTCCCCAGCCCCGTAAATCATAAATCCGCTCTTGTAACTCTTCCCATAGGGCCGACCGTTCCGGTAACCGACGATTGTGCCGTCCTCGTGGTAGACAATTGCAAGGTGCACGAACTGCGACTTCGCCTCCTTTTCTTCCTCACCACCAAAGCTGGAGGTCCGCCGGTGCCCGGAACTTCCCGACATCCAGCGTCTGGATTCCTTCTCCCCATAAACGATGGCATCAAATGGCTCCCCGGAGACCCCTTGTAGTCCAATGACTCCCCCCCCTTTCTGATCGAGGCTGCTGAGCTGGACCCACGCCTCAAGAGTCCGGGACTTGATCGTCTTAGTCAGGGGAGCGGTCAGAACGAAGCCGGTCTTCCCATCCAGCACCAAGGCGCCACCTTCCACCCGGGCGCTTCCTCGAGCTTCTCCGTGCAGACTCCCTATTTCATCACGCAGATCCTTGTCGAAAGACCACCGCGAAACCGGCTGCGGTAATCCATCCCGATTCTCATTCCCGCCCTCGTCCTCCATCCGGGCAAGCAGGCGTTTACGCACTACTCCATCCGCCTCCGCAAGCTTTCTCGTCAACTCCTCGATTTTCTTCCTCTTCTCCGCCACCCCAAGCCCGGCTGGCACAGTGCGGTCTCCTCGATGCACTCCCGCAAGCGCGGAGGCCATCTGGAAGTATTCCTTCTGCGCGATGGGGTCAAACTTGTGATCGTGACAACGGGCGCAATGCACCGTCAACCCGAGGAAGCTCTGGGCTACCGTTCCCACGATATCCTCCATTTCATCCTCCCGCATGATCCGGCGCTGCTTGTCCCCATTGGGCTTGAGACCATCGAAGGCTCCACAGACAAGAAATCCGGTCGCAGCAATCGCTCCGGGGTGATCCGGCTGAAGCACGTCCCCGGCAATCTGCCACTTCACGAACTGGTCATAAGGCATATCTTCATTGAAGGCATCAATCACCCAGTCCCGATACGTCCATGCGTTAGGGCGCAACTGGTCATATTCAAATCCATTACTCTCCCCATAGCGGGCCACGTCCAACCAATGCCGAGCCCAGCGCTCTCCGTAATGCGAAGACGCAAGCAGTGCATCCACATCTGCGGTCGCACCCGGCTCCGGCGGCAAACCGGTCAGTCCGAAATGAAGACGCCTGCCGATAATGCCTTCACTCGCCTCCGGTGTCGGCTGCAGCCCCTTCTCCTCAAGCTTTGCGAGGACGAAGGCATCGATGGGATTGCGCACCCAACTGGCATTCTTCACCACCGGAACCTCCGGACGAGATATTGGCTGCAGGGACCACCAACTCTCATCCGCCCCCTCGTCCCCTAAGACGAGTCCTCCCATGCCCATCAAGAACAGGAAGAACCACAGGAGAGAATGTTGGGGTTTCATCGTGAAAGTGTCCCCTCCCCGAAATGGCATGGCAAGGCAAAGGCACCCCGTAACCTAAACAGACCATCTCTCCCCTAGCGAAACCGGGCTGCGCCGGGGCCGGCCAACAGGGTGTAGCACGCCCGGATCTCGTCCTGAAGGTCCCGACGGCCCGTCACGAGGGCATGACTTTCCATATTACGCATAATTCGAAGGATCTTAAGACGCACAGGAGGCTCCTGCAGATGCTCATCCGCATCGAAGCCGGGCACCGAAAAGACAAGATCTCTGACCGTCATTTCCCGCCATTGCTCGAACGGGTTGATAATAATGTCACCGTCAGGCTTCCCCGCGGGAGCACGCCGTCCATCATATTTGATCATGTAGCGCCCCGGAATACCCAGTCCAACCACTGGCATATCGAGGCGCCGGGCCACCGCAACCGCAATCTCTGACAGCAGGATAGGCAAACCTTTCTTCCGCCGGAGAACGCGATGCACCGAGCTATTATCCGGGTGCTGGTAGGTCACAGTATCTCCGGAAAGCAGGAATTCCTCCTTCAGGACAAGGACCAGAGCCTTCATCGCCTCCGCCGGGCGAAGATCTCCGGGCGTCTTCCCTGCCCCCATCTTCTTCTGCACCGCCACTGCGATCTCGTCGAGGGCACCCACGATCTCTTCCTTATTCAGTTCAGGGTCAAGAAACAGAGATACCGCCCACATCGCATGCTCCACCTCAAGATCTGCATCGGCCAACTTCCCCATTCTCTCAAACTCCCGCCGGACGATCTCCCGCTGAATCTTTCGGACAAGATTTCGCGCCCTGACCCGCTTCTCGGGGGAATCGCTCTCGCTCGCCCTCTTCAGGGCTGGCAAGGCTGCTCTCCCAATCTCGCGCAACGTGCGGTCCGCTTTGTCCCGGATCGCAAACCGCTCGTCATCCAACCTCTCCACCAGGGCCTCGATCTCACCATCCGGCGCTGCAGCCGAAACCAGACCGAGCCCCCCGATAAGAACGACCAGAACGTTGGCTAAGCGGAGAAAACCCATTGGTTCACGAGTATTGTAGGGCAGGTTCACACGCCCGGCGATCAGGATCTCGTTTCCGCGGGGGCCTCATCTTCTCCAATTCCTCTCTTCCAGTTAAAAATAGTGTCTCTTCCCGGCAAAAAACGCCCAAAATTTTTAGTCCTTCACTCCGGCAGCCAATTCAAGTCGCAGAGTGCTGCATTGGCCTTGCCATGACCCCAGCCGGTCCTAATCTCGACCTCTTCCGGGCAAACCGGGCAGCACACCTTCATGGACCGTCTCTTCGTCGAAAAGAAACCCGAGTTCAACTCCGCTGCCGGTCCTCTCTACCGTGACCTCCGGACCAGCCTCCAACTGGAAGGCCTCGAATCCCTCCGTATCGTCCAGCGCTATGACCTCGAGGGCCTCAAGGAGGATCAGTTTGAGTCAGCCACCCGCCTGATTCTCTCTGAACCTCAAGTCGACACGGTCAGCAGCGAACTCTCGACCGGAAATGATGAACAGTGGTTCGCAGTCGAATATCTCCCCGGGCAATTCGACCAGCGCGCAGACTCTGCAGCCCAGTGCGTTCAGATCCTGACCCAACAACAGCGACCACTCATCGCCTCGGCCCAGGTCATTATCCTGAAGGGGTCTCTGGAAGAGAACGATCTTGTCCGGATCAAGGATTTTATCATCAACAAGGTCGACTCTCGTGAGGCCCCTCTCGAACCGCCGGAGACCCTCGCCCTGACACCCTCTCCTCCTCCAGATGTCGAGATCCTCTCGGGGTTTCGTGAACGTGACGAATCAACCCTTGCGACCCTCCGAGCGAACCTTGGCCTCGCCATGTCAGTGGCCGACCTCGCCTTCTGTCGGAACTACTTCCGGGATGAGGAGCAACGAGACCCGACGATCACCGAGATCCGGATGCTGGACACCTACTGGTCCGACCACTGTCGCCACACCACGTTTCTTACAAAGATCGAGGAAGTATCCTTCGACCCCGGCACTGATGCGATTCAGGAAAGCTATCAGCTCTACCAATCGGCCCGCGAATTTGTCTACGGTGAGGACCAACGACCCATCACCCTGATGGACATCGCGCTTCTTGGGATGAAGCAACTCCGGAAGTCCGGTGAGCTTGCCAATTTAGAGGTCTCTCGTGAGATCAATGCCGCCAGCATCGTAGTTCCAGTCGATGTGGACGGCCGGGAAGAGGAATGGCTGGTGATGTTTAAGAATGAGACTCACAACCACCCCACTGAGATTGAGCCCTTCGGCGGCGCCGCAACCTGTCTCGGTGGCGCCATCCGAGACCCCCTTTCGGGGCGATCCTACGTCTACCAGGCCATGAGGGTGACTGGCGCAGGTGATCCAAGAGCTCCTTTTGAAGAGACCCTCCCGGGCAAACTGCCCCAGCGCAAGATCTGCCAGGTTGCCGCTCACGGTTACAGCTCTTACGGCAACCAGATCGGCCTTCCCACTGGTCAGGTTTCCGAGGTCTATCACCCCGGCTATGTCGCCAAGCGCATGGAAGTAGGAGCAGTGATTGCAGCCGCCCCACGAGAAAATGTCTTCCGAGGAGAACCTGCCGCAGGGGATGCTATCCTTCTGATTGGCGGACGAACCGGCCGCGATGGGGTTGGCGGAGCAACCGGATCCTCCAAGGAGCATACCGATACCGCCCTCGAAAACAGCGCTGAGGTCCAGAAAGGAGACGCCCCCACCGAGCGCAAGATCCAGCGGCTTTTCCGTAACCCGGAATTCGCAAAGCGCATCAAGGTCTGTAACGACTTCGGAGCGGGCGGTGTCTCGGTCGCCATTGGAGAGATCGCAGATAGCCTCGAGATCGACCTCGATAAGGTTCCCAAGAAATACGACGGCCTCGATGGCACCGAGCTGGCCATCTCTGAATCTCAGGAACGGATGGCCATCCTCGTGGAGGCTACCGATATCGACTTTTTCACCGCAGAGGCCGACAAGGAGAATCTCGAGTGCACCCACGTAGCCAATGTGGCCGATCATGGACGACTCCGGATCAGCTGGAGGGGAAAACCAGTGGTAGATCTGAGCCGTCAGTTCCTTGATACCAACGGCGTGCAGGGCAGCGGGCGTGTTCAAGTAACCGCACCATCACGGGAGATCCCCCTTGGGAAGGCTATTGAATCGGTCTGCCAGAGCGGAAGTCTCGAGGACCAGTTCGCCGCGGTCCTCTCTGACCTGAACTCCGCAAGCCAGAAAGGGCTGGGGGAAATGTTTGATGGCTCAGTGGGCGCCGGCACGGTGCTGTGGCCCTTTGGTGGCGCTACTCAGTCTACCCCACCTGACGCTATGGCCTGCAAGATCCCCCTGCTGAAAGGGGAAACCGATACCTGCACCCTGATGAGCTGGGGCTTCAACCCCCGGATTGCAAGCTGGAGCCCTTACCACGGAGCCATTTACGCCGTCACCGAATCCGTTTGCAGAATTGTCTCCACCGGAGGCCAGCTTTCCGACATCCGCCTCACCTTGCAGGAGTATTTCGAGAAGCTCCACGACGACCCCCGACGCTGGGGCAAGCCCTTCAGCGCTCTCCTCGGGGCTTATCACGTGCAAAACGCCCTCAGACTAGCCGCCATTGGGGGCAAGGACAGCATGTCGGGCTCCTTTAACGACCTAGATGTCCCTCCCACCCTGGTCTCCTTCGCGGTTGCCCCAGCTAAATGCAGCACCACCATCTCCCCGGAATTTAAGAAGACGGGGAGCATCGTTTCACTTGTCAGTGTTCCTCGTGACACCCACCTGCGCCCAGATTTTGAGGCCCTGAAGCGCATCGCCAAGCAACTCCATCAACTCTCCTCGACTGGAGAGATCCTCTCCATGCACAGCCTCGGAGAAGGTGGACTTGCCGCAGGACTGTTTCAGATGGCCGCCGGAAACGAAATCGGGTTTCGAGCTGACGATCCGACGAAAGCTTCCGAGCTGTTCCACGAGCGCTACGCCTCTTTCCTGGTCGAATCTAGCCAGCCCTTGGAGGTGGAAGGCGCGCTCGCTATCGGGAAAACTCACTCTTCTCCAAGCATAGATATAGGATCCGAGTCATTGCCCATTAGCGACTTGCTTCATAAATGGCAATCGCCACTCGAGGAGATCTATCGCACCCAGGCAGACTCACCTCACCAGACGATGGAAACCTTCCGTTACCGCGAAGGACCCCGGATCGCCCCCCCGAAAAGCGGAGCAGCACGCCCCCTCGCAATCATCCCTACCTTCCCGGGGACCAACTCAGAGTATGACTCTGCCCGCTCGATCCGGGACGCAGGAGGAGAAGCGGAAATCCTCGTTTTTCGAAATCTCACCTCCCAGGCCGTAGATGAATCCCTCCAGGCCCTTGCCTCAGCTATCCGGAGAGCCCAAATCCTCTTTATACCGGGCGGATTCAGCGCCGGTGACGAACCGGACGGATCCGGCAAATTCATTGCCACGGTGCTGCGTAGTTCAGTCGTCCGTGATGCGGTCATGGAACTCCTGACCGAACGGGATGGGCTGGCCCTCGGAATCTGTAATGGCTTCCAAGCCTTGATTAAGACCGGCCTCGTGCCTTATGGCGAAATACGAGATCCCGAACCCGATGCCCCCACCCTCACCTTCAACGATATCGGGCGTCATGTCTCATGCTATGTGACCACTCGGATCGCCTCTAATCTATCGCCCTGGCTCAGCCGCTGCGAGGTCGATGACCTTCATCGCATCCCGGTATCCCATGGAGAGGGTAAGTTTTACGCCTCTTCCGAGCAGATCCTCGACCTCTCCACCAAAGGCCAGATCGCAACTCAATATTGCGATCCAGAGGGAGCTCCAGGGATGGACATTTCCCACAATCCTAACGGATCTCTTTTCGCGATTGAGGGGATCACCAGCCCTTGCGGCCGGGTTCTTGGCAAGATGGCCCACTCCGAGCGTCGCGGCACGAATGTTGGCCGGAACATACCAGGAGAGAAACACCAGCCGCTCTTCGAGAGCGGGGTAGAATATTTCCAGTAGGAGCGGTTCTCAGCCCTGCAACTCTCGGCTTCTAATCGAGCCATCCTCCATTCGCAGGACACAGTCAGCGAGTTGCTCGGCTTCCTGACTGCTGTGCGTCACATGGAGAACAGTAATTGCGTGCTTCACCTGAACCCTCTTGAGAAGGGACATCATATCGTCGCGCATGTCTTCATCGAGAGCGGAGATCGGCTCATCGAGGAGAAGGACTCTCGGCTCGATCGCAAGGGCTCGCCCTAGGGCTACTCTCTGCCGCTCTCCACCAGAAAGACCATGAATCGTTCGCTCCAAAAGGTGAGCAACCCCAAGATCTTCAGCTAGACGGGAAACCACCTCTGCGACCCGCTCCTTCCCTTCCCGGCGAACCTGTAATCCAAAACCGATCTGCTCCGCTACCGTCATAGTGGGAAAAAGGGCTCCATCCTGAGGCACGTATCCGATCTGACGCTCGCCGGAAAGCATCCTCGTAACGTCTACATCAGCTACCAGCACGACCCCTTGATCTGGCTGCCGCAAACCACAGATAATTTCCAATACTGTGGTCTTGCCGCATCCCGTAGCTCCCATGAGAACGGCATATTTGCCGTCAGGAATCCGACAACTTACGCCCTCGAGCGCAAACTTATCGACCTCCCAGGAGACATTCTGCAATTCAATCATTGTTCCCTCCGTTGTTACCAGCGCTCCCCCGCCATTCTCATTGCGACCAGTACAATCATCGCGAAGAAGACCATCAACAAACTTACTGCTATAGCGCCCTCTAGATTGCCCACGCTCAGCTCAAGCCAGACCGTAGTCGGTAGGACCTCCGTCTTCATCCGGGTTGCTCCGGCAAAGACAAGAACCGGACCAAACTCTCCAAGACTGCGGGCCCATGCCACGCTGGCCGCGGCTACCATGCCTTTACCAGCCGCAGGAAGAGTTACTCTCCACAAGGCTCCTCCCCTGCTACACCCGAGGGTCATCGCTACATCCTCTGGACGCTGCGACAACTGGTCAAAGGTGCCACGCATTGTCCGAATCGCAAAGGCTACCCCGATCACAAACTGAGCGAGAACCACCCCGAATACTGTGTAGGTGAAGGGAATCACAGAATCCACAAACCCTCCCATCCGAGTCTGGAAAAGGATGAGAAGACAGAGCCCAATAACCATCGGAGGCAATACTATCGGGATATCGAGAATGGACTCTACCAGCGCTTTCCCGAAGAATTTCCGGCGGGCCAGAAGATAACCTATGGGCACTGCCGTCAGGAGGGAAAGTAGTGCCGTGAGAGAGCAGGTCAGAAGACTGAGATAGATGGAGTGCTGGATCTCCCGCGACTGGAGAGCACTGAGCAGATCGCCGGGAGTGCTGTGGACCGCGGTCGCGACCAGCATCGCGACAATAAAAAGGACATACCCGGCAGTCGCGAGGGAGATTAGAAACCAAAAGCGGGCATTGGGATCACGACTCAGGCGTAACATGAAATGCCATGGAGCCCTCAGGAATTTCACCAGCCGACTCATGCCTAGGGTTTCGTGGGCTTAAGAAGCCACGGCGGAATTTCCAGCTCAGAGCTTTTCACCGGCGTCTGGTCCTCAATCCAGGTAAATCCGCTCGCCTCAAACCGAGCGCGATTCTTCTGCATGAAGGCGAGGAGTCGCGCCCCTAGAAGCCTGCGGGGAGAATCCACCCGTACAGCGAAGGGCTGTACCGCCCTCGCTCCCTCGTGATCAATCCTGATGAAGTCCAGATACTCCTCTGCCAACTTGTAATTCACCTCGTAAACCACCACCGCATCAAGACTTCCGGTCCGAATCTGATTGATCAGAAGGTCAGCTGTCGGCACTTCCGCCCGCACATTACGCCGAACCGCTTCCTCCAGAGCAGACTGCTTCAGCATTCCCGCCGTCATGAACCCCAAGGTTGACTGCTGGGCATTATTGATGCCCACCTTGAGTTCGGGCCCTCCAAGATCTGCCAGAGTCCGGATGTTCTTGGGGTTACCCTTGGGAACCGCAATGCCGATGACGGTTTGGGTGAGCATAACCGCCTCAGGAAAGCTCTCTTCAACCGGCGGCACAAAACAGAGATCACAGGCGTAATAGGCATCAGGAAAGCGTGGATTGGAGGTATCATTCATGGCCTGCATAGCGGCACACAGAACCCCACAGCCGTTGAACATCGTGTCAACGGTCACTCCTTCGCGACTGGCAAACTCCTTCAGCGTTTCACTAACTGCCGGTCGATTAACTCCTCCACTATAAAGAACCAGAACGGGTTTCTCAGCCCACTCGTCTCCCGCTATGGCTTCAAATTTCATCGCGGAAAACACCGCACTCCCCTTCCCTGGAGCGTTAAGATAGCGGGCAAATTTGAGCGCAGAGGCTGACGCCCCGGAGGCCTTGAGCACCGATACCGTGACCTTATCCTTACGGGTCGTAAAATGCTCCACTTCTACCGCTTCCAGCTTACTGAACTGGGGAACCGTTGAGTTCCAGATCACCGCGGCATCCACTGCGCCAAAGGACAGATCAGCAGCTAACTCCATTACGGTGGTTTTCGTTACTGCTACTTTTGCGAGAAGCTCTTCCCAACGCTCGCCCAATACAGCTCTGGTCGCCTTTCCAATACTTGCGGTTTCCTTGTTACCTACCGCGACACGCAGATCATCCCGGAAAAGATCCTCGAAGCCCCGGACGTTCTTGGGATTGCCAGCCTGCACCGCGATCACGGGATACTGATAGGCCAGCGGAAGAGTTTCCTCTATGAGACCCTTCTTCCGCGCAAGGCCTATTGCGTGCTCGTCAGCAGCAATGAAAAGATCGCCCTTGGGAGCGTTCTCGATCTGACTCAGGAGCGCGACCGTGCCACCAAACTGAAAATTGACCTGCACTCCGTATTCCTTCCGGTAATTCGCAGCAATAGCCTCAGCGGGCTTTTTCATTCCCGCAGCGCAATAGACCGTGACCACTTGTGCCGTAGCCGTGCTCTTCCGATCCTTGCGATAGGTCCACACCAAGGCCACTCCAAGAAGGACAAGGGTTGTGACAATTCCGATCAATGTCTTCATCTAGCCAAGCAGGGGTAGTCTTCGACGGTTAGGTGGCTCGAATCAACTCCCTTTCGCCTTCTTGCGCGGGGTGAAGACCAGAAAACTCACGAGGATGCCGAGTCCCGCCACCAGAATTCCTATCATACTCCCCACCTTGTTCTCGGCCGGGGAAGTGGACAGTCCATCTTCTTCTAACGAATTCGAATCAGCCTCTATTCTGACAAACTCTGCCAGGGGGGCGACTTGCAGATCCTCCTCAGGGGTTGCTCTTACCTCTTCATCAGACCCGTTTTGATCTCCCCGATCCGCCTCCATCTGGGCTGCCTGTAAGGCCTCATCCCAGTTCACGGCCAGAGCCAGGTCCCAGCCTGGATTCTGGAATTTTACCCGGCAAGAACACGCTCCAAGCAAAAAGAGGGAAACCTCATCAATCCCCTCATCCTCAAGATCATCGGCTGGCCAGGCCCCGAGAACCCTTCCTCGCCCGAAGACAACCGCTCCAAATGGCGCTTCCTTTTCCAGCAGCTCTGTCTTCTGCCCTGCCAACATTCGAATGAACGTCTGTTCTTCCGGGTCATCGCGGGATACTGCCAGACACGAGAACCCTACCTTCAAAGCCGGGCCGGGACCAAGCTTGTTAATCGGGTCCGTGGGATCTTGTTCCGGGATTGCAGCGACACTCTGAAGATACTCGAGGCGACTTTTGAGACGCTCTTCGAGGATTGTGTCAGCGCTGTCGTTTCCACTCCGCACCATCACCCATACCATCGAATCCCCTGCAAGAATCCTTCGCACGAGCTCCTCGCGTGCAGGAGAGAACAGAAGCGTTGACGCAATCTCATCGAGCGTACCACTCCAAACTTCCGGTCCGTCTTCAGGCATTAACAATCGAGAGGCCGCCCCCTCCTGCTTGAGAGGATGCATCTCAATCTGGGCCCCACTCTCTTTAATTAATTTTTGAAAACGCTCGCCGGCATCGCTGTTCATCCAGCTCACTGGGACCTCTAACCGATAAGCGTCCGGAGGCCAATGATCGAGAGCATAACGAAATACCGGAACCGTACAGGCAAGGGCTAGCCCTCCGCCAAGCCCGAACATCACAAGCCACAGCCTGAAAACTCTCTTAATACGCGTCTCCATCTCTACTTTCGTCCAAACCGTTGCACCTTCCCATCCTTAGTCGCCACGAAGAGGCTTCCGTTTGCGACCGCCATCCCATCCCAGACCGGAAGGGCATCCAGCTTAAGCTCTTCGTTCTGATCCCCACTTGATACAGAAACGGACAGCAACTTGCCTCCCGCGGCACCTTTCAGGGCTTCATCCTGACTTTTCAGAACCCGGTCGACCTCCTTGTCCTCTGCCATGATTCGCTCAAAAGTATACTCTTCATCCATGATGTCAGGTGGACCCGCAACTAGCAGGGTATCTCCGGCAAGCACCATGCCCTGAGCAAAGAGTGGCACCTGCCTGTCCCAGTCCCTCTGAACATAGGAGCCGCTACTCCGCTGATTACCGCCCGGCTTCCTATTTCCCTTGCGGAACCAGATCGCCTTCCCTTGCCGACCTTTCCCCACCTCTACACCTGACAGAGCACCATCATTTTTAGCCGGTGATTCATCCTTGGCAGTGGGCGTATCAAAAGAGAGCGCGAGCACCGCCTTCCCGTTGCTCGCGCGAGCCTTGAGTGGATCTTCGTAATTTCTCTTGATCTCCGCCGCACCCAGCTCCCGGAAGGACACCCGCAACTCGTCTAAGAGCCCGGTATAGACATGATCCATTCGATATTCTCCCACCGAGGACCCAGAATCCATGGCAAGGTCCAAACCCTGTACTGGAGTCTGCGCCACCAACCCGGAGGCCTTGCCTTCAGAAACCAGCACTCCGTTCACAAATAGCTGCATTGATGCATCTGCCCCAAGAACCGCGGCAAGATGACTCCAACCTTTTTTCAGCGGCACCTTTCCCGAGATGACCGTCAACTTTTCTTCGGACCGGACCTGAAAACTCGGCACCCGCTTTTTCAAGGTCACAGCGTAACCATTCAAGGGCCCGCCATGAGCAAGGACCACCCCCCCAGGACCATCGGGAAACACCCAGCACTCCACGGTTACGGGCTTTCCAGTCGGATCCAGACTTTTTCTGGGTTTAAACCCAACCAGCGCACTGGACCGGGTTCTCCGCCCACCCGCAGCCGGCTGGGGGGCATCAGGAATTTCCCTTGGAGCCCCAAAAAGCTGATGCTCGATGGTAGTCGTCCAACGAAGATATTTAGGGTCTCGACCGAAACCATAAACCTTATCCTCGTTGAATACCAGCATACGCCCGGCGGGGGCATACTTGCCGGCCTGATAATATCCATTATGCCCACCTGCAAAATTCTTTCCAAAGACCCAGTAGGCCCGGTGGAAATACGTGTCATCCAGAAATCCCATGGGAGCAAAAAGATGGGCCCCCTTGCCCTTCTGCGCTCCACCCTGTGCCGCTGCATTCCCAGAGATCGGACCCACCTCGAGGCGGTCCCCGGTTTTCTTGTCGATTTTCTGGGAGCGAAGATACGTGTGCTCGCCATCACTGCTGAGAATATCCGGAAGCCCGACCTGCATCTGGAGTGTTTGAAGCCGATTCTGGATATTATCACCAGTTTCCGGATCACGATGATCCATCAGGCGCTCCATTAACTTCCTGCCGGTCTTCACATCAAGCTGAAGATAACGGAGTCCGTGATCGAGAAATGTCGAGCGACCTGCCACAAAGGAGGCAACCCCATCCTCGACCAGCACTGTCCCATGCACCGGCCAGACACTTTCGATTTGCTCAAACGCCATAAGTCGCCGATCCACTGGTGCTGCGCGGAACTTCCAGATCAGAGCTCCATCCTTTGCGCGAAGACAATAGACGTAGCCGTCTGCGGAACCAAAGACCAACCGGCCCTTCCAGTAAGCTGGAGGTGAATCAATGCGGGCTCCAGCCGTGAATTTCCACTGTTTCTCTCCGGTCGAGGAGGACAGCGCATGGAGGGTGTGCTGGTCAATTTGAGCGACGTAGACCTTGTCCTTGACAATCGTAAGGGCGCTCAGCCGTCCACCAAGATCCGCGTTCCAGCTTGCATCAAGGTTCCCAACAAGCCCCTCCGCAGACGCCCCACTGCGCTGCACGTTACCTCGAAAGGTCGGCCAATCATTCTTTCCTGCCAGCACTTCATCCACTGGCTCTGCAAATACCGGTCCCTCTGTCAATCGCCCCTCCTCCGGGATTTTTGCAGGAAGCTTAAAAGTCTTCGACGCCGGAGCGAGGGCATTAAATCCATAGAGCTTTGCCTCAGGATAGCACGCACAGTTATGAGGCGGCGCGTATGTCAGGCCGTTTGCAGGCATGATCCCATAAAGGCAACCACCCCTGACCCAGTGATTGATATCCCAGTCCTCCTTATCGAAATCCACAAACTCGATTCCAGTGCGGGAAGGAATCAAAAAACGCTCGGTGGCCTTGGCAATATAACACCGGTGATGAAACCAGTAAGTCTTCACATTCGGGGGGAATTGCTTTTTCACTTCCCCGGTCCGGGGGTCCCGTCCGGTGTAGACCCCACTATGACCGCCACTGGTCAATGGCGCAGACCAGACCAGACCAGCCACAACCAGAAGGTCCTGCGGGGACTGATATCCTGAAGGATCATGGGTAGCCTCCCACAGCCTCTTCCCAGTTTTCAGATCGTAGCTTTGCATCTTGTTGTCTCCGCCCGCGTAGAGCACCACATCCTTGTAGAGAACCAGGCGAGGAGCAAAATTGAACGGAATCAGAGTTCTCCGCCCTGCCTTCGCACTTCTCCAGCGCTGCTCACCGGTCCTACGGTCGAGGCAGGCCACGTTTTCACCGTCATGATAGACAAGAACGTCCCCAGCCACTGAGAGACTTAGAGGAGAAATCTTATCTTTCTTCTCCCAGAGGAACTTCCCGCTCTCTGCATCGTATACCCGGATACTACGGGGTTGAGCGTTCCAGACGAACTCACCCCGCACCCGGGCCTGATCACCGGTATTGTGCTTAGGCACATAGTCTTCCAACTCAGACTTGCCCTCTCTGACCATAGCAAAAAGAAGACCTTCATGATGAACAATCTCCTCGGCCCTTTCCGACCCCTTGAAAACCCCAAGTGTTTCCCCAGTTGCGGCGTCAATATTCTCCACCGGACCAGTGATACTCCGGGTCACAAAGAGACGATCTCCATCGACAACAAGACGACGTGCCAGTTGACTGGGTCCACTCTTCAAGGGCCATAACTGACTATGCCATTTGGTGATTGGCCTTTTCCAGAGCACCGCTCCATTGAAGGCATCTCGCGCGATCAGCTGCCAACTGGACGGCAGCTGAATTGAGACTCTCGAGCCCTCGTCCATGATATAAAACATTCTTCCCCCTCCGGAGACAAGGGCACTCATGGAAGCCATCCGGTCATGATGGCGTGACCACCTGGGACTTCCAACCCATTGCAGGCGCCGAGGAGGACCAACCTCACTGTCCTGAGCCACCGCATTACCGGAAGGATTATGGAAGTAATGAGTCCAATCGTCGATCTCTTCTGGGCGCTTTTTGACGATCCTCTTCCATCCGCCATCCCGACGAATCAGAGCGACACCCTCCGGAACAAGCACTCGCAACAACTCCTTTTCAGCCACCTCCCCCTCTACCACCAAGAGGTTCACGAAATTCTCGATGTAAGGTAAAGAGCGGCCATTAAATTGCTCCATGGAAACAGGTCCATAGAGACCCTTGAGGTGCAGCCTATTGCGCACTTTTTCCACGGCCTCAGCATCAACGGAGAGCCCCTGAACCATATAGCGATCATTCAAGCGTAAGGCTGCCGTTTCCTCCGGATCTCTGGCCCCTACGTGCACCACCAGCCCTCCTTGCACACCAGAGCTGCGGACAGCGTCTACGGCAAGCTCTGCACCTGCTGGAAGAGCAAGAAAAAGCATGGAAAGAACACGGAGCATGTAGTGGGGATTCATTAGTAACTCTGGACTGTCGAGAAGACTAGACTGCGCTGCTCCAGCATCCTTCTCAACCCCTCATTCCCATAAATGACAGCGTTGCAGGCTTTTCATGACTCCCAGAGGCCGCTAACCTCCATCTTTCAGGTGAAAATTACGGTCCAACTCCTCGGCCAAGCCCGCCAGCTATCCCAAACAGAGCGGGTGATCCTCAATGTAGAGGAAGGCGCTTCTGTCGATGAGCTTGTCCCACACCTCCTCACCGGAGCTCCGGACAGCCTTCATCTCATCCTTTCGGAACGCTCGAATGAGGCCCAGCAACTCCGCCGTAGCGTGATGGCGATCCGGAATAACGAAACAATCGAGCCTTCCGCGCGGGATCTACTGAGAGACGGTGACGAAGTGAGCCTCCTTCCTCCCATGTCGGGAGGATAAGAAACGCGCTATGGAACTTACCGACAGAGACCGTGCCATTTATGAGTGGCAGATCTGGGTCAACGGCCTCGGAGATTCAGGCCAGAAAAAGCTCAAGAATTCTACCGCCCTTGTTACCCGGGTTGGCGGACTAGGCGGCCCCCTCGCGCAGTCACTGGCTGCAGCAGGACTCGGGAAACTGATCCTCGCTCATGGAGGAAACACCAAGCACAGCGACCTTAATCGACAAATCCTTCAGACTCATGACCAGCTGGGAAAACCACGGATCGAATCCTGCCGCAGACGATTGGTGGAACTGAATCCCCAAATAGAAATCGAAACCTGTGGAGAGAACGTCACTGAAGAAAACGTCGGAGGCCTTGTCTCGGGAGCTGATCTCGTCTTTGACTGCGCACCACTCTTCGAAGAGCGGCTCCTTCTGAACCGGGAATGCGTAAGACAACAGAAACCGCTTGTAGATGCTGCGATGTTTGAAATGGAGGGCCAGCTCACCACTATCATTCCCGGTCGAACCCCCTGCCTTGCCTGCCTTTATCCTGAGATTCCGCCCGGATGGAAACGTGAATTCCCGGTGATCGGCGCCGTCTCGGCAACTATAGCCAATCTCGCCGCACTTGAAGGACTCAAACTCCTTGCAGGCTTCGGCGAGCTCCTGACCAATACACTGTTGATCTTTGACGCACGATCGATGGACTTTCGTAAGATTGCCATCCAGCGCCGTCCAGACTGTCCAGTATGCGGCTCGTGCCGCCCCCCCAGCATTCAAGAGCCCTCCTGAGCCCCCTGCCCCAGAGCCTCTGCGATTTCCCTCGCATAACGATCTGCTAACTCAGCCGGCGAGCCCTCATTTCCATAGATCACTCCGCGGGACACATTGACCACATTGGGAGCTTGTCTCCCGGAGCCCGTCAGAGCCGAGAGATCTCCACCCTGTGCTCCCAGACCCGGAATCAGCAAAGGCACATCTGGCAAACCCGCGAGAACGTCTCCTCCCGCATTCGTTAAGCCGACCACAAGACCCACTTCGGTTTTCCGGCTCTCCTCGCTGGCACGACCGGCGAATTGGCCTACGATCTCAAACATCTTTACTCCATCACTCTCCCGGCGCTGCAAATCCGCACTCCCCGGGTTCGAGGTAACCGCCAGCAGATATATACCCTTCCCCTCGTAATCGAGAAACGGCTCCAGCGAGTCATACCCCATGAAAGGATTAATCGTTACTGCGTCTGCACCAAAGCCCTCAAAGCAGGCTTCAGCATAGCGGCGCTGAGTTTCTCCAATATCGCTTCGCTTAGCATCAAGAATGACCGGCACACTCTCAGGAATTCGATCCATTACCCGCTTCAGCATCATAAGCCCCTCGGGACCCATTGCTTCGAAATAAGCGATGTTGGGCTTGTAACAAGCGGTCTTGGGGAGGGTCTGCTCCACCACTTGATCAAGAAAGCGCTCCACCTCGAGAACGTCATCCTCATGGTGTTCGATTCTCGGATCAAGACCGACACAAAGATTAGAACCGGTTTCCTTGGACCTCGTGGCCAGCTGATCTGAATAGCCTGCGCTCATTTCTGGAGGCACCATCGCCTACACTCCTCACGGACGAAAGCGTTTCCTCTTCAATTATCGACCTCTTTCGCTCCTGTTATCGCAAAAAGTCCATGCGACCTTGATTCAGCGCACGAAAACACCGGACAGATGCTATGGCTTATGGTTCAACACCGAAGTGAATTGTGTTTCAGACCTACTGCAACGTCTCATCCGTATTCCCTCCGTCAATCCTGACGGAGACCCCGGCACGGACCAGTGCGGAGAGGGAGAGATTGCCGAATGGATCGGAAACTTTCTTGGCGACCGGGGATTCAACGTAACCGCAGAGCAGGTCGAGCCCGGCCGCCCGAACCTGATCGCGCGAAGCCCGGGATCCCTCACCGACTCCAGGCCCCGGATTCTTCTAGGACCACACCTCGACACCGTTGGAGTAGGGGGAATGACAATCGACCCGTTCGGAGGCGTCATCCACGACGAAAAGATCTGGGGCCGGGGCGCCTCCGACACCAAAGGGCCCATGGCGTCCATGATCTGGGGCCTTCTGAGTAATCTAGACCGTCTCGCCGACCTTCCTGTTGCGGTGGACTTTGTAGCATTTATGAGTGAGGAATCCGACCAGTTTGGCTCTAAGCACTTCGCCAGGAAACACGCCGAAGATTACGATTTTGCCATCGCAGGCGAACCCACGGAGCTGGATATCGTCCATGTCACCAAGGGATCTCTCTGGGCCACTCTGGAGACCACTGGAGTTTCCGGGCATTCCTCCCAGCCAGAGGCAGGAGAAAACGCAATTCTCAAGATCGTGGATACGATTGCCGTTCTCGATGATGCCTTGAAGCCTCTTCTGGCAGAATTCACCCATGCCATCCTCGGGCCTGCGACCCTGAACGTGGGAATTATTCAGGGAGGAACTCGCGCAAACATTATTCCTGACCGCGCGACCGCTCAGATCGATATCCGCTACCCCCCTTCTCTGGCACAAACCGGACCCGCCACCAAAATGCTCAAGGACTTTCTTGCTGCGAAAAACCTCCCGGCAAAGATCTCTCTTTCTGCAGATAATCCGCCCATGGAGCTACCTGAGGACAACCCGTGGCTCAGCCGGATTCGAGCTGTTCATCCTTCGTCAGCCCTTGTCGGAGCTCCATGGTTTTCCGATGCTGCTCATCTCAATGCAGGGGGCTTACCCGCAATCTGCCTTGGCCCGGGTTCAATCAAACAGGCCCATACCAAAGACGAATTCATTAGCATCGCGGACCTCGAATCCGGAGCAGCCTATTTCACCGACCTCGTCTCAGGGCTCGAGGTATGAATTCGGATCAAGAATCCTCTTCACTGCTGACTGGTGATAGTCACCAGCCTTTTAAGATCCTCGACCGTCAGATCGATGGCTGCGAGCCGCTCCTCCCGTAGAGCCACGTCTCGCAACTGCTCAGCAATCAGGCGAGCCGCCCGAGCCCTCAAAAGACCTTCCTCGGCCTTCTCCCTGACCATCTCAAAATTCTGAGCCTTGTTTGCTACGTTCATTTCCGCATTTAAGCGCTGCAGGTCGGCGACAGCCTTCAGGTAGGAGCGATTCAACTCGCTGTCTGAGGGGGTCACAGGAAGCGCTCTTGCAACGGGACGAGCGGAACGAACCGGGGACTCTCGATGCCGTGGAGCGCAGGACAGGATTCCAAGGGCCAGCATTGTCACGCATCCGCATACGCCGATGGTTCTGGTCAAAGAACAGGATCCGGGAAGCCTGAATAGCCACACCGCATCCAAATCGTGACCCTCTGACCTCCAACCTCTGCCCCTTCTCATTTTGGTATCTCGGGCCCCGGCTCAAGGGACTTGCCTCCTGAAACGTCCAGCACTGGTGGCGGAGGCACTACTTCCTCTGGCATCACAGCCTTGAGCATTAACTGCTCCCCAACATTGTCCTTTGTCTCATTGTCGCGGAAGGGCTGAACAACAGACCGTCGGTCCACCATAATTCCAAACTTCCTGTTTCTCTCGGCTACATTCCCCTCCATTCCCGCAGTCGTGTCTTCCCCCTCAACCATAACCCCGCCCAGAAGATTTTCCTCAACCCGGTTTGATCTGAGCACCGCAGTTGTCCCATTCGAAATACTAATCCCTACTTCCCTGTTCCTGTCGATCGTACACTGGACCAGCTCCGATCGAACCCCTCTGGACATGAGGACCGCACCTGCAAGCCCATTTCTAGTGGCTCGGGATGACTTCACTGTGACTCGCCCTCCTCCCCAGGCGTCGATGCCATGATGAAAGTTTGAATCAAAGCGGCAGCCCACCACGTCCGCGACGCTTCCATCCCCATTGACTGCAAGTCCATCCCAGCCGCACTTCAGAACTTCGACACTACGAAGACGCGCCGAGCCGCCATTAATAACGGCCACTCCATGACCCGCTCCCCCTTCTATCAGGCAATCTTCCAGAACAAGCTCACCTCCATCCGCGAGGGCCACCGGGTAGCGCTCCGCCGCAAGAGAGATACCCGTCTGTCGGAGTGTAAGAGCCGCTACCCTGCTACCGCTCGCCTGCTTAGTAGAAAGCAGGACACTGGCTTTCTCTGCCTCACATTGTATGATCGACTTACCTATGCCCGCTCCTTCAAGGTCCACCTTGAGGTTCAAAGACAGTGGTTCGTTAAAAACCCCTTCACCAAGCCGGATCTTGTCGTTGGACCGGGCAGCCGCAAGCGCCTCGGTAATGCTCGAATAATCTCCCGGCACCTTAAGAAGCCGCGTGTAGGCTGACATCTTATTGTAAAGATCCTGATAATCCTTCTGATTATCCAATCGAATCGCTTCCCGCAAGGTTTCGAGGGCAGGGTCAGAAAACTCCCCCTTATCCAGGGCAAGAGCCTTCTCATACAACTCCCGAGCCCGGACCCGCCGCTCCTCAAGAACTTTCATCCCCTGCTCTGTCGCAGTCTTCAAGCGGGTGAGTTGTTTGTGCCCAGGGGCGATCGCTTCCAGCTTGGCGGCATAATCTCCCAGTGCCACCCACTGCTCCTCCTTGAGAGCCTCTTCCGCCTGCTCCAGTAACCCCGCAATTCGGTCACTCACTCTCCCCGCCTGAATCACTTTGATAAAACTTCCAATCTCGGGATGACCGACTTCCATCTCCCGAAGATCTCCAAGCAATCGCTCCGCCTCCTCCCAGCTCCGACCTTCTACAGCAGCCCGAATCGATCCCACCAGAAACCCCAGTTTCTGCCTGCGGGCCTCTGCCCGGCCATCGACAACACGCGCAAGTCCCTCCCGGACCCTTGCTGAGTCAGGAATGAGCTTATTCAATTCGGCATACACTTCCTCCGCTCCGCTCCAGTCCCTGCTCTCCACGGCAAGACGAGCCATCGCCTCCAGTTGCGCGATACCCTCCCGGTCGCGCAAATACCCTCCCTCCTCAATCTTCCTGTTGCCATACCAAGCGGCAGAAACCAGAATCGCTACCACAAGCAGAGCAAGAACAAGCCTGAGCCTCATTCCCTGACCTCTTAACGATGGTTCGCGGGCACGCTCGGCTACGACCACCCGGAGAGCCTCATTTAACCGGTTCAGCTCATCCCTGAAACTTTCGCGCAGGTGCTCATCCTTGGTCGTCTTCACAAGAGCCTCCAATTTACTGGCGACCTTTCTGAATATCGGAAGATGAGGCGAAACAATTGCTCCGGGCTCATAGCCGAGAACCCTCATGGCGTCCTCGTAGCTTAGCTGCTCCTGACCTGAATCGCTGCTCACCTCCAGAATTTTTGGACGATAGGGATCCTCCTTCCAATCCCAAAAGCCTTCGAAGTGACCCTCAACCCCGGAGCAGCCTGATGTCTTTTCCACTCATTGAGGTCAACCTGACGCTGAACCCACAGCACGGTTTTCTCCTCAAACCCATGATTCTCAGTGATCTCCTCCGCCGAAAGCTGCTTTTCCACATATAACTCAAGAATCTCATCAAGAACCTCGTAAGCCGGAAGGGTATCTTGGTCCTTCTGATCCGGCCGAAGCTCTGCACTGGGAGGCTTTTGAATTGTATTCCAGGGAATAATCTCCCGATCCCTGTTCAGCCAGCGGGAGACACTGAATACTCGCGTCTTTGGAAGGTCACTGATTACAGCAAGACCTCCACACATATCCCCGTAGATCGTACAGTATCCCACCGCGAGCTCGCTCTTATTGCCCGTTGTCAGTAGCAGATGGTTAAACTTGTTTGCGAGAGACATCAGGTAAAGCCCTCTGATCCTTGCTTGCATATTTTCTTCCGTAACATCCTCCGGAAGACCCCTGAAAATAGGCGCCAACGCTCCCCTGACCGCCTCAAACGGCTCTGCAATAGGAACTGTGTCACAGCGAATGCCAAGGTTCGCGGCGAGAGAGACTGAGTCATCAACGCTGCCCTGAGACGAATAAGGACTCGGCATGGTAATTCCCAGAACGTTGTCGGCTCCGATTGCTTCGACCGCCACTGCTGCTGTAAGGGCAGAGTCAATCCCTCCGCTCAACCCGATGCAGGCAGTCTCAAATCCGCACTTGTGAATGTAATCTTTTACTCCAAGGACAAGCGCCCGGAACACCTCCTCGTCCGGATGCAGACTCTTCCGGATCGGTCGAACCGAAGACCTTGAGGGGGACTCGGTGAACAGATCGGCAACCGCTATCTCTTCATCAAAGGGGGCCATCTCCACCAATGGCACCCCTTCAGAGCTCATCACGAGAGAACCCCCGTCAAATATCAGCTGGTCATTTCCCCCCACGGAATTGCAATACACAACGGGCAACCCTGACTTTTTAGCCAGGTCCCCGAGCAGTTCACGCCGGACCTCCCTCTTCCCCAAGTGGTATGGAGACGCGCTCAGATTCAAAATAACTTCCACGTCCATTTCCCTGAGTTCACTGACAGGATCCCGCTTGTAGAGAGGACGATGGAGAAAGTCTTCAGTCCAGACATCTTCACAAATCGTGATCCCGATCCTGCGTCCGTTCCACTCGACGGGCTGGCACTGCTCGGATGGCTCAAAATAGCGCCGCTCGTCAAAGATATCATAGGTCGGCAGAAGAGTCTTGAAGACGCGGGATCTGATCTCGCCATTCACCAGAAAAGCCGCTGCGTTGCGAAATGGCTTACCGGGGCCAAGCCCCTGATTGTGATCCACGTAGCCCACCACCAGCGGGATCTCTCCGATCTCTCCCTTCAAATAATCCAATGCCTGCAAGCACTTATCCACAAATCCGGACTTAAAGACCAAATCCCTTGGCGGATAACCCACCAGAGCCATCTCTGGCGCGAGAACAATTTCTGCTCCCTGATCGAGAGCCTCACGATAGGCACTGACAATGCGTTTTGCGTTCGCCGGGAAATCGCCCACCGTACTGTTGATCTGCGCCAATCCGATCTTCATCTATAGTGCCGCTCTTTGATTGCTTCAATAACGGGTGCTCTAATATGGCACCGCTGAGGGGACTTGAAAACCGCGATTTACCGTTGGCGTCACCCGGCATGGGGGCTACCCCCTACCAGAGACCATACTTGCCAAACGAGAGGGCATACCATCCAAGAAGAAAATTCGCCACCGCGTGCATCACCACACAGGCACCAAGACTTCTTGTCCACACGGCACACCCATACATCAAGTTCCCCCACACAAAGGCTGCTGCCCAGTCAGCCGGTCCATGAATAAACACAACAAGGACTGTCACCACGAGGTAGCTTCTCCATGATGCAACCCCAAAGGGCTTCGCCCAGTAATCTCCATCCGGATTAAGCAGAAATCGCATTAGAAACCCTCTCCACAACAATTCCTCTACCAGGGAAACTACGATTACCGCCCGCAACATCCGGAAAATCGTTGCAGTCCACCATGCTGCAGGACTTTCAAATATGCTGGGGTCGAACCCTTCCCTCCGTGGAAGAATTCCCAAAGCCTGTTTCCACCCGCCGGGCTCCGCTTCTTTCATTCCCCACCAGTCATACAGTTGCGTGGGGAGAATCCAGAGACCGATCCCGACTACACCAAGCAACGCTCCAAGAAGGAATTTTCGCGGCTCCCAGCGCAATTCATAGTGACGCCACCAAAAAACCAGAAGAACTCCGGCCAGAAGTGTCTGGAAGGGATAAATCCAGTGCTCCGGAAAACGCCGCCACCATGACAGATACACATGATCACGAAACAGACCATCTAGCGAACCTGTGATAGCTGTCAACCCTCCGCCAACCAGCATGAAGGCCACCAGCGGCACGACGTGAGCCAGCGTGCGATCCTGCCTGAACCTTGAAAGGCTCATGGACTTACTAAGGTGTCGACGAAACGTTCTATGCGATCCAACGCTTCCCTAAGCTGATCAAACGCGGTGGCATAGCAGCAGCGAAGAAAACCCTCCCCACTGGACCCAAATGCGTCGCCCGGGACGGCCGCCACATTCTCAGCCTCGAGCAACCCCATAGCGAAATCCTGACTACTAATCCCCAACCTTCTAATATCAGGGAACACATAAAAGGCTCCCCCGGGAGAGAAGCACTCCAGCCCGATTTCATTAAGCCGCCTCACGACAAAATCCCTCCTCTTATGATAACTTGCCCGCATTCTCTCGACCGTAGAGGCTCCATTCTCAAGCGCTTCAAGAGCGGCAACCTGACTCGTAATCGGCGCACATAGCATCGAGTACTGATGAATCTTCATCATCGCCTCAGTCAACGGCTCTGGAGCACAGGCATACCCCAGCCGAAACCCGGTCATTGCAAATGCCTTCGAAAACCCATGCAGGAGAATGGTCCTCTCCCGCATCCCGGGGAGAGCCGCAATCGATTGGTGGCAATTGTCATCATACCGCAGCTCACTGTAGATCTCGTCGGTAATAACGATCAGATCGCGTTCAATACAAAGTCTTGCAATCCCTTCCAGATCCTCCTGACTCACCACTCCTCCAGTAGGATTTGTAGGAAAGTTCAACATCAGAACCCGTGAGTTCGGCGTGAGCGCTTCCGCGAGCGCTTCCGGCTTTAATGCGAAATCGTCTTCCCTGCTCGTCGGCACCGCGACAGGCACACCATGGGCGAGCAATACTCCCGGCATGTAACTCACGTAACACGGCTCGTGATAGAGCACTTCGTCCCCTGGATTAAGTAGGGCTCTCATGGCAAGATCGAGAGCTTCCGAGACACCTACCGTCACCAGAATCTCGGAGGAGGGATCATACTGGACATCAAAAAAATCGCCCACATAGCCTGCGATCTTTCGTCTCAGGGACATCAGCCCGAGATTGGAGGTGTAAGAGGTATTACCTCGCTCCAGGGAGTAGATTGCGGCTTCCCGGATATGCCAAGGAGCCGAGTAATCCGGCTCACCGACCCCCAGGGAAATCACGTCCTCGCGCCCCTGCACGAGTTCGAAGAAATCTCGTATCCCAGACCGCGGCACGGCGGCCACCTGCCTCGATATTTTCGAAAGATAATCCATTCTCGCTAGGGTGCCACAGGCAGCCGCTCTGGATCTTCATCGCCCGCAAAGGCGAAACCATTCTCCTTATAGGTTTTCAGCCTGAAATGAGTAGCAGTCGAGAGCACTCCTTCCATCGTGCTCAGCTTCTCTGAGACAAACCTCGCAACTTCCATGAGATCCTGCCCCTCCAACACTAGCAGCAGATCATAGGCACCGCTCATCAGGTAACAGCTCAGCACCTGATCGAATTTGGCAATACGAGTGGCGAGTCTGTCAAATCCGCCCTCTCTCTCCGGAGTGAGCTTCACCTCGATAATTCCAACCACTGCGGCATGCCCAGTTCGAGCCTGATCAACCACAGCCTGATATCCGAGCACGGTTCCATCTGCTTCCCATGCGGAGATCTGCGTCTTTACTGCCTCCTCGGATAATGAGGCACGTTCGGCCAGATCCGCGCTGGAGGAACGGCCATTGCGCCGAAGAATTTTGAGCAATGAATCGTTGGTCATGGGGAGGGGCTTCTAAGGAGATCTAACGGGCATGGCAAGCCGTAGCTGCACAAGCGCTCTTTCGAAACGATCTCTTTTGCGGCCCACCAGAGCCGGACTATCAAACATGCTCAGCGAAGAAACGCAGGGTATCCACCAAGTGCCGCTCCCAGTAAGACCATTCGTGCCCACCAGAAAACTCCTCATAAACATGCTCTATACCCTCCTTCTCCAAGGAACGATGTAGCTCCCGGTTGGCGCCCAGGAGACGATCATCAAGGCCGCAATCGAAGCGAGTTGGAGGCAGCGTTTCTCGATGCTTAAGAATCATTTGTAATACCTCTACATCCTCCCCTCGACAGAGCTCAGAAACCAAAGACTCCTCCACGACCTGATCCAGCTCGCGAAGGTCTGTCACCGAAGAGTGGGCGGAGATTGCCTGAAACTTGCCTCCAAACCGGGCCCCCAGACTCAGAGCTCCGAATCCCCCCATGCTAAGCCCCGTGATAAAGCACGGTGATGAATCAGAGACAGGCGCACCCGCCTCCCTGGCCGCAGCAGGGACTTCGTCTACTATCCAACGATCGAAGTCCTTCCCGTGATGGGAAAAATAACCAGAACCATCTCCCCATAGACCATCGCTTGGCATCGCAAGCACCAAGGGCGGAATTTCTCCTTCCGCGATCAGTCGCGCAGCAGTCCGATGAGCCCCGGCGCAGTAAGACCACCCCCAATGGGAACTATAGATCCCATGCAACAAAATCACGAGAGGCAGATTGCGCTCCACCACGTCCGGAAGAAAAAGCGAAAGGTCCGCGCGCTGCCCCAGTGCATTGCTCTTTACCGTTACATACCTCAGCCCGTCCTGCTCAAAACGGGGTATACTGACCTGTATTGTATGGAATTTACTCAATGTCTCTACGGGGCGTTTGAACACGCGGAAGCTGTAACGGAGCCCTCCCTCGTCTTGCTCGCACCCAGTTTACGGATTTCAGAACAAAAGGCAGGCGAACCAACCGTAGTTCGAGAGACCTTTTCCCCGGAAAACTCATCAGGAGCAAGCCTGCAAAAATTGTGAGTAACCCCTGACCCGGCAAAGCGAGAAGCACCACTCCCACAAGAACAAGAGCAACCCCGAGTAGATTTCTCAGCCCCAGAATCAACCACCTGCCAAATGACAATCCCGGAGGGGAACATTTCCTCTGATCAGGAAGAAAATACTCTGCACTGATCAACGACAGCGCCCACGGGGTGAGAAAAACAGCCAAGATGACCGAGCCTGCAGAAAACAGCCCGAGCAGAGTGAGAGCTGCCTCGTGCTCTTTTAACCAATCAATCATATGCCTCTTCCCGGAAATTCTCGCCGGGATGGAAGATCGCCCCGAGTATTCGGGCCACAGCAGCCTAGTATCTTTCCTGTGATTAAAGACAAGCAGTTCATTGAATGGAACATCCGGGCAACGGTTACGGAAAATCTTTAGAGGCCGGCTCCTCTTCTCTCGATGATCTTTCGGCTTTTAAGGTCAAAGGCTCCTCCAGTTCGAATTCGTTCCCACTTTTCCTCTTCGGAGGTCTTTGCGACCCATTTTCGCGGATCATAGACGAGAACTTCCCCACCCTCTTTCCCGATCACCTCAAAATAATCGCCTCTGACAACGATCGCTACATCTTCGTCGATGCCGATACCCAGCATTGCTGCACGGTCAAACTCCTTGCGCATCTTCTTTTCCGGATCTTCCAGAACCTTGATGAGATCCCGCTCGCGCCCTCTCGCGATCAAATGCTGATCAATCGCGGTATGACGTAAAAATCCAAATCCACGCTGCACATCGCCAATCATAATCGTATTTCCGCTGGTATCGCCTCTGGCCAAAAAAGACCCTTGAATCGTCGCTCCGGCGGACGATCCCCCAATCACCCCTCCACGACTCAACACCTTATGGAATTCTGTCTCGGCCCGGGTTCCACCGTAGGCCTTGGTAAGCCGCCATTGCCTTCCTCCCCCAAACCAGATTCCGGTAGCTGCCTTAACCGGCTTTACGAACTCTGCGCTGTCTGCAACGGATCGATCATGAGTGTGAAGAACAGTGACTTCCGCTACTCCCATCTTTTCCCGGGCGAGACTCGCGGCCCAGGAGCGCTCGTAGTTATATCCCGGCGCGCTGGAGGCCGCAGTGGGGATTATCACGATTCGCGCCTCTGCCCCTCCAGCAAGACTCACAAATTTCCCGAAAATGTTCGCCATCTCCCGCCCTCCTCCACCCATGATCACTAGGCTTCCTTTAGGCGGCCCCACCTCTGGAGCGCCTTGAGTACAGAGCGGCGCCATAATCAAGAGAGGCGCTATGATGGCTTGAAGTTGACGTCTCATACCCGAACAAGATCTCGGGTTCCCGGACCATTACAAGTGACAAGCGACGGAGTCGCTCCAGCAGGCCTCTCTTCAGACGAATTTCCACCACCAATAACCCCATTTCTCACCCCTTTGCCCCTTTACAGGACCCTTCCGAGGGCGCCCAAACACTGGAGCCCTTGACCAACAGAGCGTCTAGCATCAATTTGTGAAGGTATAACGACCTGATCGGCGATCTCAATGACGAGAATCTGGCATGAGTGACTCTCACTCCAATTACGAGCGCACCCGCAACCTCCCGTGCTGAGACAAGATTACATTCTCCGTGAAATTGAACGCACGGTAGAATTCTGCCTGCGAGCTGCTGGATTGAAAAAGCCAGATATTATTTCTGACCTGCAGCAATTCCTCGAAGAACATTGTGAGTTACTTACCGGAATCCCTCTGCAAACACTCATTGATACCGAAGCTCAGAAATTAGTCGCCCTACTCTATCATCCCGGAACTGCCAGACTTCCTCAACTGATCTCGGCGGGAGCTTGGCTTTGTGAAGCTGCGGATTTGAGTTTGCTGGCAGGGCGCCCAGACGAAGCACGCCGACTATTCCATGAAGGCGTTCAAATCCTTGCGTTCACGGCCTCTCAACATGGTGAAGATGACGGGTTTTCTCCCTTGAGAGACCATCTCGAGACGCTTCAAAAGCGGCTTCCTGACTACCGATTTAAAGCAGGCGAAAATCGCAGGATTCGCGATCTGCTCATCGCAGGAAGAACACCTGGACCCGCATGAGGCTCACTTGTCGATAGCAACTCTGGATCCTTGCCTCGGAGCTGAACCAACCCTAGTCTTTCTTCATGGGAATTTCACCCGGTGATCTTATTCGTCACATCGTGACCGGAGCTATTGTGGTGGCAGTAGCAGTCGTTGGTTTGAAGGCGTGGAACAAGCATAAGCTGGAGAAGCAGATCGTCAGCGAATTACGGGATCTCACCCACCCCACCACTTCCTTCGAGTCGGCCTATGAGGCAGATGCTACATCCTCACTTTTCAAATCGATGGCGCTTCTCCACAGGACGAAGGCCGACCTCAACAAAGAACCCAACGAAATCCTCCGGGAAGTCTTTCATGGCTCTGACGAAGGGGCTCTTTTTGGAGATGTGGGATCGGGAAGCAACCCATCACCCAATCCGCAGGCCGAGGTGATCGGCAAAGGACTCCTTCGAAACTACCAGCATTGCCGCACCCTCGGCATCTTCTCTGACAGCGAAAACCTTCGGATTCTCATGGCGGGAAGAACTCCGATCATCAAGAAGGGACCTGACTCGAACTCGAAGGCTGCGATACGATTTATTCTCAATCCGAATGTATCCCCCGGAGCGGAAAGAATCATCCCCAACATGATTATATCACCTCCCAACCTCGGCGAGTCCGATAATCCCACGGATATGCAGATTAGTCAGGCAAAGGAATTAGTAAGAGCTCTCTATGATGCGCGCATTATCGAACGGGATACGGGCGATCGCCTGAATCAATACTACGAATCCTTCAACTCGTCCTCGGAACCTGTAGCCGCCCCCGAGGCTGGAGCTCCTGCCGAATCCTCTGAGAACTCCGACGCAAATTCTCAACCCCTTTCCCCCGCGGACTTCCGCTCCGAAGAGGAACCTGCAGCCCCCGAGGCTTGCCCCTTCGATCAGCCTTTGCCTGACGACGGCTAAAACATCCTCCCCAAAGAGCTTGAAGTGTCATCTGGCCGCTAGGTGTGCAGAATCCACTCCAAACTGCTCCGAACCCGCTGACTACCCGTCATGGATTATACGCGTAATCCGCAAGGCCGTCTCCAGGGCTGCCGCACCTTGAGACCCAGTCACTACCGGTCCTTCGTGCCCTCGCACCGCATCGACAAAAGCACTTAACTCGGCCATCAATGGCTCTGAGCGGTCGACTTTGACCTCTGCCGTCTGGATGTCTCCAGATTCCGTCCAGAAAACCTTCCCGTTCTGCTCCTGATAGTCGAGAGACAGGTAACAGTTTTCCTGAAATACCCGAATCTTGCGCATTCGATCCGGGCTGATCCGACTGGCCGTCACGTTAGCGACGCAACCATTCTCAAAGCGTAACCGTGCGTTGGCGATATCTTCATGACTTGTGAGCACTGGAACTCCAACCGCATCGATGTGAACAAGGGGAGAGGCCACAAGGTGAAGGATGATCTCGAGGTCATGGATCATAAGATCCAACACCACTCCAATATCCAGACTCCTATTTGGGAAAGGGGCAAGCCGGTGGGCTTCAATAAATTTTGGGCGATCCAGCCTGCGCTCCAGATGTCTGAGCACAGGATTAAAGCGCTCTACGTGGCCTACCTGCAGCACTTTACCTGTAGTCACAGCAAGCTGAACGAGTTTTTCGGCCTCCTCCTCACTGGATGCGATCGGCTTCTCCACGAGAATATGGGTCCCCTGCCGCAGGAGTTGCCCGCCTATCGCAGCATGTCTGTCCGTTGGAACCGTGACGCTGACTGCTTCGCAGCACTCCGA